>Ga0208628_1000126_pt1 | contig 46935 bp, 33 predicted proteins | sample LakWasMet16_LOW5_2_FD_183864 | JGI IMG/M metagenome (GOLD analysis project Ga0208628, IMG submission 183864) | Freshwater sediment methanotrophic microbial communities from Lake Washington under simulated oxygen tension - Sediment Metagenome... | ecosystem: Environmental > Aquatic > Freshwater >... | reverse complement strand
CGGGGCATGGCGGCTCCTGTGTGTTGAAGGACACTGTGCAACCCGAGGTCCCTGCGGGACAGGTCTCGCCGCGCAATTTGGCAAAGTAGTTTTCAGACAAGCCCTTACCGGGATCCCGATCGGACGCGCAAACTCATCAGTGACGTTGTTCACTACGCTGGGCTCTGCTCGATCGCCTTCCTCCGCGGCACCGAGTGCAGCGTCCCTCCCGCACTGCAACGATCTGCCTTCGAAGTGCTGAAGAAGCCGACAAACGGTGCATGGCTCGAGTTCATCGAACGAGGCGACAAGGAACTCTCCGGCAGAGGCCAAGGGCACGTGCTCGGGGTCTCCTTGAAACATGTGCTGGAGCGAGCGAACTGCCACCAGTTACTCAGAAGCGCGTGGGGCAAGTCTGCGACGGAACGGGTGTCCGTGCTGGATGCGCTGAATCTATTGACTGAGTTTAGGAACGATCAGTCACACGATAATTTCGAACTGGCGAAGGCCAGACATCTGGCCCCGCTTGTCGTGCCCGCCGTCGCCGAACTCCTGGAACAACTTCCGCTGTTTGCGACAGAGACCCTGCTGCTCGCTCGAGTAGTATCGAAGGAGAGTGAAGGACTTCGCGCGACGTTCGTCAGAATGCACGGGCCTGAGCATTTCATGCCCTACCCGGAGGGTCGAATCTCACCGGCGTTCGGTGATCTGTCTGTCGGGAGATTGTTCCTGGTGCGAACGTCAACTGAGATCGTTCCTCTTTACCCGCTTATCGTGTCCGTGGAAGAGAAGTTCTATTGGGCGTACAAAGAGGTCTATCTCGGTCGTGAGGCGGTGAGTGGTGGTGGGCAAGATGTCGAGAAGGCCCGTCAGGATCTCGATGCTCTGAAGGCTTCGTGGAAACAGGGGCGCGCACATACGGCCTCGACCGGAGTGCCTCCAACGACAGCCTCTGCCTCTCCCCCTCTCGACCTGACGGGCTACCTCAACGCAACGGGCCTGGGGAGGGAGCTCGCGGAGCAGCTGACACCTGGCGGCGTCAGACTTCTTCGTGAGGTGCTGAACAAGAGCGATCCCCGTGGCCCCATCGGCGGAGGCATCGTCCACACGTTGCTGCAGGACATTGGCTTCCTGGAGAAGCGCGACGGAGTCTGGCACATCACCGCTGCCGCCGGAGAGCTTGCCCGCGAGACCACGTCCATCCGACACGGGCAGAGTGTCCGCGTGATCTACTGGAACCGCGAAGTGCTCAAGCGGCTCGTCAACGAGGTGCGGAAGCGCATCGGGGACAGTGCCATGGACGCGATCCAGGCCAACACCATCCCCGACTATGACGCGGTCGGTGGCATGACCGGTCGACGCGCCCTCGACGAGCAGCTCAACGACTACCTCGCGGAGGTCACCGATCTCGCCAGGGCCGCCGTCACCCGCCGCCTCAACGAAGCCTCCGGTGGCCAGCATGTCCGCAATACCTTCGCCGACTGCTACGACAGCCTCGACGCCCTCGCTCACCTCACCGCGAGCCGTGCGCGCGAACTCCGCCTCGAAGGTGCCCTGGCCCGTCTCACCGGCCGTCGTCCCCAGTGGATCGCTCAGCGTCTCGGCGTCGCGCCACCCGCCACCCGCCTCGGAGCGCTCTTCCCCAGCGAGTAGCCCCCCGCGGCCTCACGTCCTCCATCGCCGCGCACGAACCCGATCGTGCCTATGTCGTCAGGCTCAGTGAGCCCTTCGAACGCGTGCTCCGCCGTGTCGCGCGAGAGTTCGTCGTCCGCCCGCGCCAGCGCCCGCACGATGGCGCCCACGTCCGCGCGGGTGGTCGCCCGTACCTTGCGCCCATCGATGAACTCCCACGTCACGTAGACCACCGAGGAGCGGCGGGGCGTCACCGGTCCGCGGGCGTCCCCGGCGCGGTTGGCGACCTTCATCCCGCCGCGGTCGGCGAGCACCTCCAGCGCCCGATTCAAGCGTCCCTCCCACTCCACCACCGCGGAGGTCAGCGCGCGAAACAGCACCGCGCCGCACTCGTGCCCCCGGCCGCTCGCGTCGCTGTGGACCCGGAAGCGCGCGGCCACCGAGTCCTCGTCCGCGGCCGTGCGTCCGATGTAGATGCGCACGCCACGACCCTCCGCGCGGCCCATCGCCGCGATCGCGTGCAGCACACGCACCACGTGCCGGATCGCGTAGGCGAAGCGCTCGTAGCGGGGCGCCGCCCGCACCGCGGTGCCGGCGGATTCCGTGCTCCAGGCGCGGCGGAAGTCGATCGCCATCACGTCCGGGTCGGCGACCGCGGTCCGGGACCGCGGCGACCCGAGAGTCGCGCGGGCGCGAACGATCCCCTTCTGCTGGATCCCAGGGTGAGATGAAGTGCTCGGTGGCATCGGCGGGAGGACCTCCGGAGAGTCAGACGCCCGACCCATCCGGCGTCTGACAGCGCGGGTGCGTCCGGCAAGCCGCTTCCATTCCCGTCCGGCGCCCGACTACCATCCGCCCGCCAGGGGAGGCACCGCGATGCACCAGAGAGCAACGACCCGATGAAGCCCGCATCCGAGAACTTCGGCTTCCTCGCCAACCACTACGCGAGCCTCGAAGGCGTCGCTGCCAACGCCGAGCACGACTGGTCGCGCGATCCGGTGGGCAGCCTCATCCGGGTGCGGCTCTTTTCCGAGCTGCTCGCGCGGCAGAGCGCGACGAAGCTGCGCGTCTTCCTGCCCGCCAGCGAGAACTTCGCCGACGTCGTCGATGCCCTCGGCGCTCGCGGCATCCCCGCCGATGCGCTCGATCTCTTTCGTCGGGTGCGGAAGCGCGGCAACGACGCGGCCCATCGCAACGACGGCTCTCCCGCCGAGGCCCTCGCGCACCTCGGCCACGCGCAGCAGCTCGCGGTGTGGTTCTTCCGAACCTTCCACGACAGCGCCTTCAAGGCGCCCGCGTTCAAGACCCCCGAAGACCCCAACGCGACCCTGCTCCGGCTCCAGGCCGAGCTCGCGGCCGCGCAGAAGCTCGCGCGCGAGCACCAGTCCGCGGCGCAGGTCGCGAAGGCCGCGGCCGAGACGGCGCGCGTCACCGCGGAAACCGAGGCCCTCGAACGACTCCTCGCCGAGGAGCGCGCCGACAAGGAGGCCGCCGATCGCACGGTCTGGGAGCAGATGGCCCAGGAGTTCGAAGCCGCCGCGGCGAAGGCTCCTCCGACGCCCGCCCCGGGCGCGCCGGACGTCACCGCGCTCATCGACGATTTCCTGAAGAAGGCCGCCGCCGCGGCGAAGAAGATCAAGGTCACCGAGGCCGATGTGCGCCGGGGCATCGACGAAGAACTCCGCGCCGCCGGATGGGAGGCCGACTCCGTCGCGCTCACCTACGCCGCCGGCGCGCGGCCCGAGCACGGCGTCGATCGCGCCGTCGCCGAGTGGCCCACCAGCGACGGTCCCGCGGACTATGTGCTCTTCGTAGGATTGCGCCCGGTCGCGGTCGTCGAGGCCAAGCGCAGCCTCACCAGCGCGGTCGATGCCATCGGGCAGGCCCAGCGGTACAGCCGAGGATATGTCGTCAAGGGACACGACACCCTCGTGGGTGGACCGTGGGAGGGACACCAGGTTCCGCTGGTGTTTGCCACCAACGGGCGGCCCTATCTCAAGCAACTCGAGCACACCACCGGGGTGTGGTTTCGGGACGTGCGGAGTCCCAAGAACAAGGCCCGCCCGCTCCAGGGCTGGTACTCCCCCGAGGGCATCAAACACGAACTCGGCGCCGACGTCGCCAGCGCACACGCGGAGCTGAAGAAGAGCCCGATCGAGACGCTCCACCTGCGGGGCTATCAGAACGACGCCATTCTCGCGGTAGAAGCCGCGCTCGCCCTCGGGCGCTCCACCATGCTCGTGGCGATGGCCACCGGGACGGGGAAGACCCGCACCGCCATCGGGCTGATCTATCGACTCATCGAGGCCGGGCGCTTCCGTCGGGTGCTGTTTCTCGTCGATCGCAGCGCCCTCGGCGAGCAGACCGCCAATGTCATCAAGGACTACAAGGTCGCGAGCGAGAAGACCTTCGCGCAGATCTTCGGCTTCAAGGAGCTCGCCGACGCCTCGCCGGACAAGGACACCCGACTGCACATCGCCACCGTCCAGGGGATGATGCAGCGCGTGCTCGACGACGACGGAGCGGCGCTCCCGGTCGACAGCTACGACTGCATCGTCGTCGATGAGTGCCACCGCGGGTACACTCTCGACAAGGAGATGTCCGAAGCCGAGATGCTCTTCCGCGATCAGCGGGATTACGTCTCCCGCTATCGCAAGGTGATCGAGTACTTCGACGCCGTGAAGATCGGGCTCACCGCCACGCCCGCGCTCCACACCACGGAGATCTTCGGGGCGCCGATCTTCCAGTACACCTACACGAAGGCCGTCATCGACAAGGTGCTGGTGCCGCAGGAGCCGCCGATTCGCATCGTCACGGCGCTCGCCCGCGACGGCATCAAGTACCGCATCGGCGAGAACGTCTCGGTCTACAACCGCACCACCGGGACGATCGAGCTCTCCGCCACGCCCGATGAGCTCGACTTCGATGTCGAGGCCTTCAATCGCTCGGTGAAGACGCCCGGATTCAACCAGGCGGTGTGCGAACAGCTCGCGGCGGAGATTGATCCGCACCTCGAGGACAAGACGCTGCTCTTCTGCGTCGATGACGAGCACGCCACGGAGGTCACCCGGCTGCTCAAGGTCGCGATGGACAAGCGCTGGAAGGGCGTCGACGACGCGGCGGTGATGAAGATCACCGGGCGGGTCGACCGGCCGCTCGAACAGATTCGCAAGTACCGCAACGAGCGCGAACCCACCCTGGTGGTGACCGTCGATCTGCTCACCACGGGCATCGACATTCCGCGCATCTGCAACCTGGTCTTCCTGCGGCGGGTGAAGAGCCGGATTCTCTATGAGCAGATGCTGGGGCGCGCGACGCGGCTCTGTCCCGAGATCGGCAAGGAGTCGTTTCGGGTCTACGACGCCGTCGGGCAGACCGAGCTCATCGGTGACCTCACGGACATGAAGCCCGTGGTGATGGTGCCGAAGTTCAGCTTCCAACAACTGGCGCAGGAGCTCATCACGACGCCGGACGCGCGGGCCCGGGAGGCGGTGATGGAGCAGCTCCTGACGAAGCTGCGGCGCAAGCGGGCGGTGCTGGAGAAGGTGGCGCCGAAGGAGTTTGCGGAGGCGGCGGGGATGGAGCCCGCGGCGCTCATCGAGAAGCTCGCGGCGCAGACGCCGTCGGAGGTGGCGGGGTGGCTCGTCGAGCACCCGACGGCGGTGGGGTTGCTCGATCGGGTGAGCGGGTACGACGCGCGGGTGGTGATCCACGAGGGGGCGGACGCGGTCGTCGAGGTGCGGCAGGACTTCGACGGCAAGACGCCGACCGACTACCTCGAAGCCTTTGGGGAGTTCATTCGAGCGAACATGAACCTCATTCCGGGGCTGCTGGTGGTGAAGACCGCCCCGCGCGACCTGACCCGCAAGCAGTTGAAGGAGCTGGCCGAGGCGCTGGAGACGGCGGGCTATTCGGAGATCAAGCTGCAGACGGCGTGGCGCAAGAAGACCAATGAGGACATCGCGGCGTCGATCATCGGGTACATCCGGCAGCGGGCGCTGGGTGAGCCGCTGGTGCCGTACGCCGAGCGGGTCGAGCGGGCGATGAAGCGGGTGCGCGAGGGCCGCGCGTGGACCAAACCGCAGCGCATGTGGCTCGACCGCATCGGCAAGCAGATGGCGGTGACGACGGTGGTCGACCGGCCGGCGCTCGACGCCGAGCCCTTCAGCGACTATGGCGGGTTCGACCACGTGAACGACGTATTCGATGGGCAGGCGGAGGTGGTCTTGCAGGCGATCAACGACGCCGTCTGGATGGATGTCGGGTGAGGGCGCTCGGGCGAGCCTACGCCCGCGGGCTGAAGCCCGGGGCTACCCATGGGTGAAGGCCCGCCGCCGCGGGCCTTTGCACTTCGATCTCCCGATGGCTTACGACGCCAACACCGAATGAGTGCACGAGTACTCCCTCCAGGATCCCGATTGAAGAGGCCCGCGGTGGCGGGCCTTCACCCATGGGTAGCCCCGGGCTTCAGCCCGCGGGCGTGGCGCGAGATGAGGTCCACCATCAGCCCGCTCCCCCGTCCAGCCATGAAGCACCCGACCGAAAGAACCCCATGAGCAGCAACACGCATGACATCGTCCAGAAGCTCTGGGGCTTCTGCGACATCCTCCGCGATGACGGCATCACCTATCACCAGTACGTCACCGAGCTCACGTACCTGCTGTTTCTCAAGATGGCCAAGGAGACGAAGACCGAAGGGCAGCTCCCGGAGGCCTATCGCTGGGACGCCCTCCTCGCGAAGAAGGGACTCGGTCAGCTCACCTTCTACAAGAAGATGCTCGTCGACCTCAGCACCGAGGGGTCCCCCGCGGTGCAGGCCATCTACGCCGACGCGCAGACCTCCATGCGCGAACCCAACAACCTCGCCAAGCTGGTCAGCCAGATCGATGAACTCAACTGGTACCGCGCCCGCGAAGAGGGACTCGGGGACCTCTACGAGGGATTGCTGGAGAAGAACGCTAGTGAGGTGAAATCCGGCGCGGGGCAGTACTTCACGCCGCGGCCCCTGATCGACGCCATCGTGGCGCTGGTCGATCCGCAGGCGGGCGAAGGTGTCCAGGACCCGGCGGCGGGGACGGCGGGCTTCCTCATCGCGGCCGATCGGCACGTGAAGTCGAAGACGGGAGACCTGTTCGCGCTCACCGACAAGGCGCGGAAGTGGCAGAAGAGCGAGGCGTACCTCGGGGTCGAGCTGGTGCCCGAGACGCGGCGCCTGGCGCTGATGAACCTGATGCTCCACGGCATCGAAGGCACCGTGCTGCTGGGGGACTCGCTGTCGTCCATCGGGAGCGGGCTTCCGAAGGCCGATGTGATCCTGACGAACCCGCCGTTTGGCACCAAGCGCGGGGGCGAGGCGCCGCGGCGGGATGACTTCTCCTACAAGACCTCGAACAAGCAGCTGGCCTTCCTGCAACACGTCTATCGGGGATTGAAGCCCGGAGGGCGGGCGGCGGTGGTCATTCCCGACAACGTGCTCTTCGAAGACGGCGTCGGGGTGCAGATTCGCCAGGACCTGATGGAGAAGACGCGGCTGCACACGATCCTGCGGCTGCCGACGGGGATCTTCTATGCGCAGGGCGTGAAGACCAACGTGCTCTTCTTCTCCCGGGGGAAGACCGAGAAGGGGAACACCACGGAGACGTGGTTCTATGACCTGCGGACGAACATGCCGAACTTCGGGAAGCGGACGCCGTTCACCCGAGGCCACTTCGCGGACTTCGAGCAGGCCTATGGGGGAGATCCCGGCGGCGGGGCGAAGCGGAAGGACCAGGGGGAGAGCGGGCGGTGGCGGCGGTTTACGCGCGAGGAGATCAAGAAGCGCGGGGACAACCTGGATGTGTCGTGGCTGAAGGATGACAGCGCCGGGGCGGGCGGGGAGTTGGAGGAGCCCGAGGTGATCGCGGCGCAGATCGTGGAGAAGCTGGAGACGGCATTGGCCGAGATGAAGGGGCTGATGGCGGCGCTGGAGGGGGAGGCCGGGGCGTGAGCGAGCTGCCGAAGGGGTGGGTAAAGCTCAACATGGACCAACTCGCCGCTGACGTTCCGTACGCGACAGCGATCGGACCTTTTGGCAGCAGCTTGCGGGCAAGTGACTACCGCGAAGATGGCGTCCCGCTCGTTTTCGTAAGGAACATTCGAAGTCAGATATTCGGAAGTCAAGGCGATCGCTTTGTCTCGGAGTCGAAGGCGGTCGAGTTGTCCCCGCATACTGTTCGCCCTGGCGACCTTCTGGTGACCAAGATGGGTGATCCGCCTGGCGACACGACGGTATATCCAGAAGGCAGGCCCGAGGCAATCATCACGTCTGACTGCATCAAGCTGACGCCGGGACCGCTGACAACGTCAGCTTTTCTTCAGCGCTGGCTCATCACCGACAACCTTCGCGCAAGACTGCTAGAAGAGGTTCGTGGCGTCGCTCAGCAGAAGATCAGCCTGGAGCGGTTCCGATCGATGCAAGTTGAACTGCCGCCGGTTGCCGAGCAGCGGCGCATCGTCTCAAAGCTCGACGACCTGCTCGGGCGCAGCAAGCGAGCGAAGGAGGAGTTGGCGGCGATCCCGGCGCTGCTGGAGCGCTATCGCCAATCGGTGCTGGCAGCGGCGTTTCGCGGGGACCTCACGGCGGACTGGCGGGCGAAGAACCCTGAGGCGGAGCCGGCAAGCGAGTTGCTGAAGCGGATCCGTGTGGAGCGACGGCGGCGCTGGGAGGAGGTCGAACTGGCGCGGCTGACAGCGAAGGGGAAGGCGCCGACGGATGAGAAGTGGCGGTCAGACTACACCGAGGGAGCCGCCCCCGTTTGGCAGGGCGTCATGGACGTTCCCGCCGAGTGGTCGACGGCCTCCCTGGAAGCACTCACAGATGCGAGCAGGACGATCCGATACGGGATCCTGATGCCAGGGCCGGATCGGCCCGACGGGATTCCTTACATCAAGGTCAAGAACATCAGGGGCGATCGGGTCATCTTGGACCAGATCCAGCGCACGACGCCGGAGATCCATCGTCAGTACCTGGCAGCGCAACTCGCTCTGGGCGATCTCGTGGTTTCCATCCGCGGAACATATGGTCGGGTTGCCCCGGTTCCACCTGAACTTGTGGGCGGAAATGTCACTCAAGATTCGGCGCGGGTCGCTCCCCTGTCCCACGTAGATCGCGACTGGCTCGCCTGGATGCTGCGATCACCGCAAATTCAAGCACATTGGGAGGCGGTGGCAAAGGGGGTGGCGGTTCAGGGAGTGAATATCTCTGACCTGAGACCGACGGGCCTTCCCGTATGTTCGCTATTGGAGCAGCGTGAGATCGTCCGTCGCATCGACGCCGCCCTCGCTCGCATCGACGCCCTCCGTCAGGTCGTCGACGCCCAGCTCGCGTCCGTCGACGCCCTCGACCGCTCCAGCCTCACCCGCGCCTTCCGCGGCGAACTCGTCCCCCAGGACCCCAATGACGAGCCCGCCGCCGTGCTCCTCGATCGCATCCGCGCCGAGCGCGCCGCCGCTCCCGTGAAGAAGCCCGGTCGCAAGCCACGCTCACCCAACCCGTGAGCCACTGAACCCTCCAGACCCCCGAAAGAAGGAACTCCATGCCGAAGATCCAGCAGTGCCTCATCTCCATCGAGCTCGCGAACTCCCTCGCCGACGTCGTGAAGGCGCTCGGGGTCAAGGTGCCGGGCGGGGAGCTCGGCTTCCTCTGCCCGGAATGCGAGCGACCCCTGCGGCCCCACGGCGGCGCCTCGCCCCACTTCGAACACACCGAGCGCAACGCGGACTGCCCGCTGAGCCACAAGCTGACGCCGCAGACGTGACGGCCGATTCGGTGCGGGGGACGTTCGGACCACGACACCTGCGCCCGGCCTCGCCGTACGGAACAGCTCACCAGGGAGGGAATACAGTCGAATGAACAACCAGTTGAAGAAGCTCCAGGAGGTCATTCCTCCGCGGGCGTTCGTGATTCCGGATTACCAGCGCGGGTATGCCTGGAAGGAGGAGCACCGGAAGGACCTCCTCGACGATCTGCGCGATCTCGCGGCGCTCGATGATGCGAAGAAGATGCACTACACGGGGACGCTCGTGCTGCACCGGGGGCGGCACGAGCCGAAGACGGTGCTCGACCGGACCTTCGACGTGCTCGACGTGATCGATGGCCAGCAGCGCCTGACCACGCTGGTGATCCTGCTGTCGGTGCTCGCGCGGCGGTTGGAAGCGATCGGGACCGACGACGCCCGCGAACGCGCCAGGCGACTGCGTGAGGCGTACATCGCGGATGGTGACCTGCAGAAGATCACCCCCAACGGCGACGCCTCGGTCTTCTTCCGGGATCACATCGTGGGGACGGCGCCCAACCCCGCCCCGGCGAGCCCGCCGGAGAAGGCGCTGCTTGCGGCACGCAAGCAGTTCGAGGACTTCGTTGACGGGCACCTCGCGAAGGCCGCCGACCCGGCGGAGCGCAGCGCGTGGCTCGGCCGATGGACCTCCCTCATCACCACCCGACTGGGGTTCATCGTGTTCGAGGTCGACGACGAGGCCGACGTCGGCGTGATGTTCGAGGCGATGAACGCTCGCGGCAAGGCGCTCACGCAGTTTGAGCTGGTGAAGAACTACCTGCTCTTCGCAGCGGCTAAGGTCGCGAGTGGATCCGCGCTGCGGACCCTCACTGACGACATCAACGACACCTGGAAGAAGGTGGTCGTCGCCCTCGACGCCGCGGGCCTGAGCGACGCGGACGACACCCTGCTCCGGTACCACTGGTGGATCTGGCCGCGCGCGAAGGGACTCGATGGCGACGCGGTGTGGAAGACGAGCAACATCCACCGGGCGCTGAAGGAGTTGATCCGTGTGACCGATGGCACCGTCGTGGTCACCGGGCGGATCAAGGAGTACCTGCTCGACCTGCGCAACGCGGTGCGTGCATTTGTCGACCTGTCTCGCCCCGGGAGGGCAAGCGCGTTCGCGTATGCGGGCGCGTCGCGTGGTGCGCTGGTGGAGCGCGCGCAGGGCATCCGGCGCATCGGCCGTACCGCCGTGGTCACCCCGCTGCTGATGGCCGCGGTGATGCGCCTCGACGGCGACGCACCGGGGCTCGTGGAGGTGCTGCGCCTCGCGGAGACCTTCGTGTTCCGGCTCGCGCTGGAGGGGATGAAGGCGAATACCGGCACGGCCGTGATGATGGGACTCGCGCGGAGCATCCACGGTGGACCGATGACGGCAGCAGCGATGCAGGAGCGGTTGCGCGAGCAGATCCACGACTACGTCCCTGACAAGGATGTCGAGCTATCGCTACTCGCGCGCGACGGAAGCATCGACGATGGGAATTTCGCAGAGTGGGGGCATCTCCCGCATCTGCTCTTCGAGTACGAGCGCTCACTCGTGGCGGGTTCGTCACAGAAGATGGTCTACGACTGGGATGAGTTCTACAAGAAGTGGAATGAGTCCATCGAGCACATCCTGCCGCAGGGTGACGGCACGTTGAGCGTCCCCTACTGGGGGCAACGCTTCACGCCGGACCAGTTCAAGCGCAACCGTCATCGGCTGGGGAACCTCACCCTGACCGAGTGGAACTCGCACTACGGGAACCGCGGTTTCGACGAGAAGCGCGGGGCCTTGGGTGCGCCGCAAGGTGCGAAGATCTATCGGAATTCGAGGTTCCACTGCGAGCGCGAACTGGTCGACGAAACGCAGTGGGATGAGGCTGCGATCGACCAGCGGCAGAAGCGCATTGCCGACTTCGCGATGGCGCGCTGGAAGGCGTAGCAGTGGTGCCACACGCGCGCGCCTTCGAATATGGATCCGTCCACGCCACGCGCTCCCGCCGTTGCACCCTTCTCTTGTTGTGTGCCGTCGTCGCTCTGCTCATCTCGTCCTGCTCCGCCTCCGTGGCGCAATCGCCCGGCGACGCCTCCACGCGAGAGGCCGCCGCGCCCGATGTCGTGGCCGTCGTCGACGTGGTCCGCTCCATCGACGCGGGACCCTCCATCGACGTCGCTGCCCGGCCCGATGTGCCCGACGTGCCCGACGTGCCCGATGTGCCCCCGCGCCTCGACGTCCCAACCGTGGGCGTCGTCGATGCCCCTTCGCCCGGCGACGTCCGCCGGGTCGACATCCCCGACGGGCTGAGCCCCTTCACCATCGACTGGATGGAGTGGGAGAACGGCGAGCGGTACGGCCCGGGCGGCGCGCTCCAGATCGGCACCAGCATCGGACGCTACGGCCTCAGCGACGGCCGCACCTGGCGCTCCGGCGCCGGCACCGCGCGGTCGCACCTGCTGCGCTACGACCGGGTCGCGCGCGACGGCGCCACACTGCGGTACACCCTCACCATCACCGGGAACCTCTTCGACCGCACGGACTACGACTCGGGCGACGACTCGGCGAACTACCGCCTGGAGGCCGCCGGCCCGATCGAGATCGTCGCCGCCGAAGGGGGGACCACGGGCGCCGTGCGCGGCCTCGCGCGCGTGGTGCTGGACGAGCCTGCCAACTACCGCGATCAGCGCTTCCACCGACTGTCGGCGCCGGTGGGGGCGGTGGTCCGGTACACGGCGACGTTAGCGCTGCGGGGCGCGACCTTCACCATGGGGCTCTTCGACGGGTCGTTCGGCTACGACGCGCGGGTGCGTGTCGAGTTCACCGACGTCGTGCCGTGAACGCCGGCGCGGCGCCGGCATCGCTTCCTGTGTCATCAGGGTCCGTGTACGAACAGCCGCGCCCTTCGTGACCGTCCGCATACCTCACAGGATCACGTCATGAACTCCGCCACGCTCAAACTCTATCTTCCGTTTGGCGATCCTCGTCGCCTCCGCACGGCGGAGATCTCCAACTGGAGTGGCAAGTCCATCGCGTCGCCGCGCACGGACTTCGACGAGCTCCTCTCGCGGGAGGAGCTCGGCCAGGCGGGCGTCTACCTCCTGCTCGGGACGAACCCCGACACCGGGCGCCCCGCGGTGTACGTCGGCGAGGCGGAGGTGCTCGGCAAGCGCTTGAAGCAGCACCGCGACAAGGACTTCTGGAACCAGGTGGTCGTGTTCTTCAGCAAGGACGACAACCTGACGCGGGCGCACATCAAGTTCCTGGAGGGGCGGCTGATCGAGCGGGCGCGGGCGATGACGCGCACCGATGTGTTGAACGACATCCCGAGCGGGGCGCGGCTGCCCGAGTCCGACCGCGCGGACATGGAGGTGTTCTTCGCGAAGATCGAGCAGCTCCTGCCGGTGCTGGGCAGCGATCTGCTGGTCCCGATCGACAGCGGCGGGGGCGGTGGGGCGGACGAGGCGTGGCTCACCTGCGAGACCCGCGGGCACGTGGCGCACGGGCGACGGACGGCCAACGGGTTCGTCGTGCAGAAGGGCTCGCAGGCCGTGGAGGCGGAGCGCCCATCGGCCGCAGAGCGCCACCGCTGGGTGCTCAACCTGCGGGAGCAGCTCATGACCGAGCGGGCGTTGAAGAGGTCGAAGGGGGGACTGGTGTTCACGCGCGACGTGGAGTTCGCTAGCCCGAGCGCGGCCGGGGGCGTGGTACACGGCGGCGGGGTGAACGGGCTGATCTCGTGGAAGGACGCCGAGGGCAGGACGCTGAAGGAGCTCGAAGGCGGGTGATGGCGGCCCTCCGCGGTCGGGCTCGGGCGACGCCTTCTTGGGCGATATCGCGAAACGTGCTTCCAGCCGCACTCGTGCCCAGGTAACGTGCGCCCGGACGATCGGAGCGTGAGTTGATCAGACCCGCTCCGCAACACCTGGCATGGATGCATGTCTGTTCTGTAGGGGAGGGGCAAATCGATGACCGTCAGTGTGGGGCAGATGCTTCGGGACGTCCGCGCGCGCCTTGACGATATGGGGCGCAGGACGAACCAGGTCGCCAAGACGTGGCCCGACGCCTTCGAAGACCCTGCGCTTGGGGAAGCGCTCGCGACCTTCCGCGCAGCACACGCCGAAGCTACGGCGCGGCTTGCGAGTCCATGTCTGTCGATCGCGACCATTGGAACGACCTCTTCGGGGAAGTCGACCATGGTCAACGCCCTCGTCGGTCGTCGCATCGCGCCCATCGAGGCGGCAGAGATGAGCGGCGGCATCCTGACCCTCCGCCACGCCGAACATCGGCTGCTTGAGATAGGCCCGGACTCTGAAGGGGTGCCGTGGACCGCGGGACGATGGGAGGGGCTCTCCGACGAGGAGACCTACTCGCGCATCCGTGAAGGGGTCATGCGTCGCTACCATGATGAGCGTCGCAAGCGGGCCTGTCCGGCACCGGAGGTGCTTGTCGACGGGCCCCTTCTGCCGGCGCAACATCCGGCCCTGCTCGGTCTGCCGGAGGGCATCGGTGTCGAGTTCATCGATCTCCCGGGCCTCAAGTCGGTGCAGGACGACGCCAACCTCGCGGTCATCCAGCAACGAGTGAAGAAGGCTTTCTGCCTCGTCGCCCTCGACTACGGCCAGACAGACGAGGCGCACCGCGCAAAACTCCTCGGAGAACTCGTGGACGTCGCACGCCAGCTTGGGGGACGCACGGACTCCATGATGTTCGTGCTTAACCGCGTGGACCAGCGCGGGGGAGATGATGATCCGGTCGAGGCCAGGATCCGCATCCTGCAACGCGAGATTCGCGAGGTGCTCGGACTGGCCCACGACCCCGACATCCTGCCTTTTGAAGCAAGACTGCTCTACGTCGCACAGTGCGCCTGGGGCCCCGCGAGCGACGAAGCAGCACCACTCACGACGCCTGAGCAGCGGAATGAGTACCTGAAGAAGATGTTCGCGGACTCGGCCAGTTCCTTCGAGCGCGTGTTGGATCTGGAGCCAGACCTCGAACCGTGGCTTGGCGGCTTGAAGGCGAGTGTCCGAGCAAAACGCGACATTTCGAGGGATGATCTACGCTCTTTACTGCGGCACGTTCAGCGATGGAGCGGGGGAGCGGCGCTGTGGGCGACGTTGCGCCTTCGCATCGAAGAGTCGTTCTCGGCTCTGGTGATCATGCCTGCGCTTTCCGAGGTCTTCGGAGCGCATGGCCTCCTCTCGTCGAAGCTCGAAGCGGTTTCGAGAATTCGCCAGATCGCCTCCTTGGATCAGTTGCACCGCGAGCGCCGTGAACTCCACGAGGTGCAGGCGCGGCTGCACGCGGAGGTAGCGAACACGCGAGCCACCTTTCTGGCAAAGATCACCCGTGCGACCGACGACCTGAAGAGCGGCGACCAGGCGGTGCGAGCGCGTCTCACCGATGACCTCGGCGCCGGGTTCGAGAGCTTGTTGAGCGCCGTCGACAGCGTCGTCGGTGACCTCATGACGAAGGTCATCCAGCCCGTGCGAGAGGCGCTGCAAACCGGGCGTGGAACCTACGCCCTGGAGGAGCAATTGGCGCAAGTGCTTGAGCCATTGCGAGCGAATGGCGTAGCGAAGGCCTACGACACCTTCTCGCGGCGGGTGATGAGACTCCCGCGGAACAACGGGAAGTTTGTCGTCAAGGTCCGCGCGGACGACGCGCAGGCGGTGGCCGATCTCGACGAGACCGAGCGCGATGCACTCCGGCTGTATCAGCGGATGCGCGAGGCACTCTCTGCGCGGGCGCGCTACACACTCCAGGGCCATGCCGAGACGACCCTGGGAGCGCTCCGGGGCTTGCTGGAGGAGCAGGGACTCGCGATCTTCGACACCTTTGCGAAGGTGCTGCCAGACGAGACCATCGGTCTCGCCATCACGCAGGTACGGTCCGCGCAACTTTCTTCGATGCAGTTGCAGCTTCCCGAGCAACTTTTCCAGTTGCCTGTGGCGCAGGCCCAGCGGGAGCGCACCCAGGTCGAGAAGACGGGAACGCGTATCGAGTCGGAGCAGTTCACCACTGGGACCTGCTTCAAGGATCACCACACCCGCTACGTTCAGCGCGATGTGCACGGTCCCGTTTCCTACAGGGAGCTCGAACTCCCCGACGAGGATGGCATGGCACGGCAGTGGGCCGAGGGCATCCGGGCCGGGGAGGCCTCGCTCTGGGACAACCTAAGGGAGTGGATGACCGGAGCGCTCAGCGCGTCGGCCATCGAGTTCACCGCAGCCATCGACGTAGTGCTGCGTCTGGCGGATCGGACGCTCGCCGACCAGGAGCGTCGGGCGTCGAGCGGCCATGACCTCGTCGTGGCGCAGTGGGCGCAGATCGACGGCCTCATGGTTCAACAGGCGGAACTTAGGCGCGCGTTGCAGGAGATCGCAGTCTCGGGGCGGCGGTGAACGCGTGCCACCGAGCGAACTCGACCAGCTTCTCCAGAGAGTCAGAGAGCGCTGTCTACGCTCCGATCGCAATTGGGAAGAGAGTCAGTATCGCCTCGCGACCTCGATGCGAGCATGGTGCGATGAATTGGGATGGTCATCAGAGTGCGTATCCATCTCGATTGATGAATTTGAACGGTTTTCTGGCGCCTTTGGTCGCCTCATCCCCAAGACCTCGGAGCCACTCAGACTTGGTCCGTTTCAATGGGGCAGAGCGAGTGATTTCAGGTGCAAGATCGAGGAAGCACTGAAGACGATGGAATGGAAGGATGCCCTGCTGCTCGCGCTCGCGTTTGTAACCGTCGGGTTCGCACTGCTAGCCTCAAGGTCGAAGAGAGCCAAGCAGATCGCGGCGCCGGCGGTGAGTCCGCCTCCCCCGGTTGTTCGCGAACGTTGGAGACTGGTCCTCGTGATGAACGCGACCAAGCAGAAGGCGATATTCGATGCGTTGGCGAGCGGAGGCACTCTGGCGCCGAGCGCCGACGAGATGTTCGAGGCCACCCAGTCGCTGTGGTTCGGCAAGGCATCGAGCGACGCCGCCTCGAGGATCGATCGGTTGCTCTCAAGAGCGGATGGCGTGAGCGAACCGAGCGAGTACGACGTGCATCTGGTCGCCTTTGACCTCGAGGGCGACGCACCCGGTTTCCGCCCGAGCGACGACCTCATGAGCCGGCTCGACGCATTCAAGACACTTCACAAACTAGGCCTCAAGCCGAAGGTCTCTGTCCGTCTCGGGGCCGAAGCCTACGGCAGCGGCGGATTCTACAAACGATAGGGAGACGCTCCATGATCATCGCCACGACACTTTTTTCGCCGAACGGACCCATTGCGAGGGGTCTCATCGATGGCACGCTCGCCCGGCGCGGCTCCGTCGTCTATGACATCGCGACAGGGAAATTCGTCAAGCATCTCGTCGAAGTGAAGGGCTTCCCCCTCACGCTCCCACCTCCTGGGATCCCGGGCATTCCGGGCATCGGAACCGTCGTACAGGGGGTCATCAATGCGGCCGGACACGCCACTACGATCCACAAGGTGAGCCAGGTCCATCAGGAAGTCTTGCGCGTTCAGCAGACCCTCTCCACGGTTCTGCAAGTCTCCCAGATCGCGGCTGCTGCGAGTGTGCTGAACCTGGGCGTAAGCGTCGCCGGATTCGCTTATATGGGATACAAGCTCAACCAACTCCAAGGGTCCATCTCGGAGATGAAGGAGCGCATGGACTCGAGGTTTGACCGCGTCGAAGGGAAGCTTGACGCGATTGCGGGCCAACTCGGGTACCTCGCCTGGCTCGCCGAGGCGAATGGCGAAGAGCAGCAGCGGATCGCCGACTCCCTCGCTGAGCTTCACCGCGCGACGCTGGTCGCCGAACTCGCCGAACTCCAATCGTGGCTCGACCAGCTTTCTCGGTTCCCCGACGATTCGCCGAAGGACGCCATCCGGGTGGCGAGCAAGGTGCGGCGAGTCCTCTCGGACCAGGCCGTTCGCTCCACCCCGGCGCTCGATTCCCGCGTCATGCTCGTGGCCGACGTCTCGATCCGTGGATGGGCAGTCGCGACCATGACGGAAGCCCAACTGCTCGTACAGACCGGCAGGTACCGCGAGGCACAATCACTTGTCGCAGAGGAGCACCCTCGCTTCGTGCAGTTGTCCGAGCGATGGGGCGAGGCGTTGTTGTCGGACCCTCGTCCGCAGCTTGCCACTGCTTACCGATTCGGCGCCGCGAAGTTCAGTGATCACGTGCTGCCTGAGCGGCTGACCCGAATTGCACGGATTTCCACTCGCGACCACGCTCTCTCCACACAGCAGCGCCGACTGGCGCAAGAGGAGGCGGACATCGAATTCCAGATGTCGCGTAACGCGAACCTCCCCGCAACGTGGGTTCATCGTCAGGTCGCCGTCGCTGAGTACCTCGATGGGTTGAGCGAGCTCGCAGACCGCATCGGAAGTGTCGGCGTTTTTGCGAGGGAATGCGAGGCGCGGAACGCTGCCGGCTGCCGTGAGCTTCTACCCCCTGCGGACGCCGAGCCCGGCTTCTACCTCCTTGCCGCGACGGCCTGATCGAGCCGAAAATTGCGAGTGCTTCGCGGCTCAGGGGGCAGCGCGCGTCAACGCCTTGATCCCAGCACTCCCCAAGACGCACCGCGATCCACTCTTTTGATGTCGTCGATCTTGACGATCAATCCGCCGAATCCGCTCTCTCTCGGTCAGCGAGTCACCGCGCGCTCGTGACGACCACGACACTCCTTCTCTGTGCCGAAGACGAAGTTCGCGCAGTGTTTTTTGCGCTGGCAGGGCCCGATGCCCTGCCCCCGCCCCGCCCGTCCGATCCCCCAAGCGGAGGGCTCAGTCCGCGTCGACCTCCGTGTCGTCACTGTCGAGGTCGGTGCTCTCCGTGGAGACGATCACCGGCTTCATCTGCTTCGGCGTCATCAGCACCGGCCACCAGAACGGACACCCGTTCCAGCCCTTGTCCTCCGTGCCCTCCTGTCGGATGAGCATCAACACCGGCGTCTGTCCCGCGGACAGTTCGCGGGCGATCTCGCCCTCCCGTTGCGCAGTGTCAGGAGCGTTCGAGTAGCGCCACCCCGCGCCCTGCTTGCGCTTTCGCTTGATCGAGCGCTCGGTGCGCACCAGCACGTGCACCATGCCCTGCACCCGAGGCTTGTTGGCGAGGTAGTCGAGCGCCGCTCGCATCGCGTCCCAGTCGAAGCCCTCCCCGGCGTCGAACTCCAGAGTCTCCTCGATCTGGCGGAGCCACCCGACAACCATGTCGACCGGCAGAAGCTTCGACTCGCGCATGACGTCCGTACCGGTCTCCTGGTCGATGGCCTTGTCGAGCGCCTTGATCTTCCGCGCCGTGTCGCGACTCGGCTTGCAGGTGTTGAACCCGACGGGCAGCACGCGCCGGTGGGGCCGCAGGGTCACCGCGCTCGACAAGAGGATCTTGTTGGGCGAACACGGGATGATCTGGTTCTGCATGTCGCGCTGGATGAACACGACGCCGCCCTCCTGGCCGCCGCGCTCGAAGGCATCCCGGAGCGCCGTGTCGATCTCGTGGATCACCCCGAAGACCCGGCGGATCGCCCTCGTCGTGTAGAACCGGGTCACCGCGAGGTCGAGCAGCGGCCGGGCACCGAAGAGCCGCGCGTGCTGGAGCACGGTGTCCTGCTGGAACTTCTTCGGGTTGCGCCCATAGAAGAACCCGATGAGGTTCGCGATGGTGATGCCCCGATCGAGAATCTGACCGCCCACGAAGAGGTTCAGGGGTGAGGTCAGCCGGAGCTGCCCCTCGTCATCGAGCATGTTCTCGACGTCCTTCTCCGAGTTGACCACCTCGATCTTGATGGCGTCGATCATCTCCCCGAAGAGACGTCGGACGTCCGCGAGGGGCGGCATCGCGGCGTTCGCCAGCGCCACCGACGAGGCCAGGGCGTCGTACGCCTCCTGGACGAAGGCCTGCACCATCGGCTCGTGCTGCGAGGCGCGGAGGGCATCGACCACCCAGTCGAAGAGCTTCACCTGCCAGGCGTGCGACGGCTTGCCGGTCTCCGTGTGCACGATGAAGCTGTACTTGGCGGGCCGCTCGCCGGCGATCGTCGCCTGCAGTCGGCGAATCGACGCGCCCACCACGAACTGCACCACGGCCGCGCGCACCGTTCGCACGGCCTTCGCGGTCAGCACCGTCGACTTCTTCACCCGCCGGCCGTCCTCGCTCTTCAGCGCAGAGAGCTCGTCGGCGTCCTCGATGGGCTGGAAGCAGCTCTGCCCGAGCTCATGGAGCAGGTGTTCTTCATCGAAGAAGAACTCGCTCCCGACGTAGGCCGAGTGAACGGGGACGAGCTTCGTGAAGGAGGGGCGCACCCGCTCGTAGCTCTTGCCGCCGACCTCGATGGTCTCCGGTTGGAGGTAGAGCGAATACGGCGTCGCGGTGACCTGGAGGAAGGCCGGCGCCCGGTCGCCGACGCGCAGCTCCTGCCGGAGTTCGTCGATGCTGGCGGCGATGGTGGCCACGGTCACCTCGCCGCTGGTGCGCTTGAATCCAACGCTGGCGTAGTCGGCCTCGTCGTCGATGAAGAGCACCCGGCGCCCCTCCTGCCGGAAGGTCTCATTGGTGAGAAGGGCCTTCAGGTTGCGCAGGTTGTCCTTCTGCTTCTTGCAGACGACGATCAGCTTCCGGCCGGCCTCCCAGCGGTTGAAGCGCGTGGGCAGCCTCATGACGTCATGGACCATGATCTGATCGTTGTCGCGTGCCCGGCGGAACTCCTTCTGCAGGCGCGAGACGGTCTGCCGCGCGAGCGCCGTGGTCCCCTTGGTGAGCACGACGGCGATGTCGAAGCCCTGGTCGAAGGCGTGACCGATCACCCCGATGAACACACGGGTCTTGCCGCTCTGCACCTTGCCGAGGAGCATTCCAGGCCGCGAGGCCGAGGTCTCGCGGTCGAGCAGCTCGGCCACCGTTTCCCGCACCACCTGCTCGAGCGGCTGCGAGTAGTTCATGTCCGTCTTGAGCCCGTCGAAGATCGAGTTGTTGTCCATGCACGATGGACGCACCGACCCCGCCAGGTCTGACAGCTCCATGGGCGGGATCATCCGCGCCCGGATGTTTCCCTTCGTGGCAGCGGGGGATCAGCGCGTGCGGCTGCGGCAGGCTCGCGCCTCGGGGCATGACCCCGGCGCGCAGATGCCTTCCTGCAGTGACCACCCCTCGTGGCAGATCACCAGACCGCGGCCGGGTACGGGGCGGAGACGAACGAGGTACACCCCTTCGAGTCGGGGACAAGGCATCTCCGGTGCGCGAATTGGCCGGGTCGGATCGACCTCGATCGCGGCCAGGCGCGCCAGCACGATGCCCTCGGAGGCACCAGGCAACAGCGCGCAGGCTGCCTGCTCGTGGATGTCCGCGGAGAGCGGCTCGAGGCGCCACTGCGCGCGCGTCCAATCCACCTGCAGCGATCCCCCATTGTGGCCGAAGAACGTGCGCCAGTAGTCGCTGATCCACTGGGGATCACGCCCGGCGCTGCTGCTGCCCCGGAAGCGCACGAGGCCGGAGTAGATCGACCCCAGGGACGAGGCATCGACCAGCGGCGACTGGATCGCGGCGTGCCACTCCCGTAGTCGCTCTTCCAACGGTGCCCAGGTGGAGAGTGGTGCGAGTTCCGTCTGGAGCGGCACGTCGAACGCCGGCTGGGTTGCTTCGTGCCTGCTCGGCAGGGCCTCGACCGCGGCGCTCACCCGATGGGTCACGTAGCCACCGACCGCGAAGACGAACGCCGCCCCGAGCAGCACCGCGAGCGCGACGGGTCCGGTCCGTCGCGGGCGGATCGACGAAGGCGGCGCCATCACGATCGGCGGCAAGGAGGTCAGCGAGGTCGGGGCCTGTGCGAGCCCCCACGGCACCCCGACCGACATCGCCATCGGCGGCACGGACGTCTGCGACGTCGGGGCCTGCGCGAGTCCCCATGGGACGCCGACCGACATCACCGGGAGCGTGTGCGCCGGATCGATGGTGGGCTCGCGGCCGCGCGCGGGCACACCCGCCATCGTGGCGCGGGAGGTGCCGATGATCCGCGGCAATGCGTCGCTGCCCGCGGGCAACGACGCATACCGGGGACGGTGCTGTGGGGCATCGAGCCAGGCGTCGAGGGGGAGGCCCTCGGGGTGCGCGCCGCCGGGGACGTACACCCCACCGGGGACACCGTTCTTCAAGGGTCTGCCGGCGATCGGTGACAGGTACGGCGACCGGCGATCGTCCCCGGCGGCGGGAACATCGAGCCAGACGAACTCGTCTTCGATGAGGCAGAGAAACGGCGCGACGGACAGCACGACGCCGCGCGCGACATCGACGAGGAGGAGCCGATCGCTGGGGATCCCGCTGGCGTCGGGCAGCTCGGTCATGGAACCGCGGGGGGTCTGTCCGCGGCAGCTGCGCCAGGTGCCGGAGGGGCGGCCGTCGGCGCCGATGCGCACGCCGCCCAGCATCCCCAATGGATACCCGTGCAGGAAGGAACAACCATCGACGATCGCGACCAGGTCGGCGCGGTGTTGCTGGAAGAGCGCGGCGGCGCTGGCGTGCTGGTTGACCCGGGCGTGAGCGGTGTCGTTCCGGAGGGCGCGCAGCCGATCGAAGGAGGTCCACCAGGGCGAGCGGAGAAGGGCGTCGAGCTCCGGGTAGAGGCGCTCCGTGAGGGGACGGGCGCCCACGAGGTGCTGGATGGTGTGGAGGTACGCGCCGAAGCCGTGGACGCGGGCGCACTTCGCGAGTTCGGCGCGGGTGGCACCGCAGGCGGCGGCATCGGCGAGGAGGGTCCAGGCGAGGTAGCGGGCGATGCCCTCGGCGAGGGCGAGCGCGGCGGAGAGCCGGGGCGCATCGTCAGGGGTGCGCAGCAGGTCGTAGAGCGCCGCGAGCGGATGGGGAAACTCGTGACGGACGACCGGGTCGTCGAAGTGGCGGTCGGCGCTCATGGGGTGGACGCGCGGAGGACGCAGCGGAAGCTCACGTTGCGATGGCCGCGCGCCTCGGGCTCGGCGGACCACGCGAAGGCTGCACCGCGTCGCGCGCCGCGCACCGGACGCATGGCCCCGATGGCGGGATCGCTGCTCCACTCGTGGGTGTCTGCGACGAGGCGCACGGCGACGCGGTTCGCGGCGACGGCCTGCCACTCGACGCGCGTGGGCAGATCGCCCGGCTCGGGTCGCTGCTGGCAGTACGCGCGGGCGAACGACCACGGGAGGCAGTTGGCGGAGAGTTCGTTGAGGCCGTTCTCCCAGTTGCAGCCGGGCTCCGGGGCCGGGGGCGGATGGGCGCAGCGTCCGCGGGCCACGCATTGTCGATAGGCGCCTTCGAGCACGGCGTCCTGGTCGATGCAGAACGCGCCGGGCTCGCCACGCGCGCCCACAAGCCGCATCGCCGCGGGACACGCTCGCATGCCGTCGGAGGCGACCGGCACCGGAGCGGGCGTGGGCTCTGCGATGGTCGGAGTCAGCGGTGTAGTTGCGACGGCGGGAGCGGGCGGCACAGTCGGCGAGGGAGAAGCGATGACGGTGGGCACGGGCACGGGCGCGGGCGCCTCCGGCGCATGGGAGAGCCAGCCGGCACCAAAGCCCAGGGCGCCACCGGTCGCGGCGAGTCCGACCCCAATGGCCGCGAGGCGGGCGGTGAAGGGCGGCGGAGGGCGCTCGATGGACGGAGTGGTCGCGGCGCGGAGCTGTTGGGTGAGCTGGTGGGCGCGGCGTTGCTCCTGCTCCAGCGCGAGCTCGGCGGGTGAGCGCAGCCGGCGGCGCTCGTCGGTGAGCGCGGCCAGCGGCCCCTGGACCGCGTCGGGCAGCGACCGGCCGTCGCGGGTGTAGAACCAGCGCGCGAGCTCGGCGAGCATGCTTGCGATGCCGGTGGCGCTCGCCTCGCTGACCGGGCCCTCGGGCTGGAAGTGCGTCGCCGTGTTGCCGAACTTCTGCACGCTCTCGAGGTGGTCGCGCATCGCGCGCGGGATCACCCCCTGGAGCTTCAGGTGCGACGCGAGGTCATTGAGCCCCTTGCCCTTCGCCGCGAGCTGGATGACGTCGACCCCGGCCTCGACGAGCAGCGCGTACAGCATCGCCTCGGCGCAACGCCGCGCTCGCCAGAGGAAGCCCTCGACCGGAACCACCCAGCGCTCTGCCGCCGCGGCGGTGAGCTCCACGTCCACGGCGCGGAGCACCCGCTGGTTCATCGTGGTTGTGGCCGATTTTCGATCTCCTCCCATCGCGTCGCGCGGACTCTACAGGGGCCGCGTAGAGGATTGGAAGGCGCGAGAAGGTCGCGCGTCTACGGGATCCACCCCGCCCACGCGTACCGTCCCCGAATGAAGGCGCGCCAGTCGTCGAGCCCGTCGGCGCTCCCCCTCAGCAGCGGAGCGAAGGCGTCTTCGATCGCCACCGGCGTGAACGCGTCGCGATCGCGCAAGAGCGACCGCCACACCTGGGTGGCCTTCCCGGCGGGGAACCGCTTCGCCAGTCCTGGTGAAGTCACCCTCTCGAAGGCGCGGTTGGCCCGGGGCGAGAGGTGCAGCACCCGCACGCGATCGGCCCCGTGTTCGCGGCCCTCGAGCTGCATCCTCCACGCGAGCAGCTGCTGGCGCATGAACTGGTAGAAGGGCTCGAACATGAGCTCGTCGTACCCGACCCGGCTGGTGTCGATGGGCCCGGCGGGGTCGACGACCAGCGACTCGTACCGACCGCGGCGGGTGTCGCCTTTCGGGCCGGCTCCCTTGTCGGCGGTGGAATACGACTCGGTGTATTTCCACTCCACCAGGACGAGCGTCTTGCCCCCGTCGGGGCGGCGGTAGGCCATCGCGGCGTCGGCGCTGGTGGCGTTGGCGCCGCGGGTCCGGTGGAACCCCTCGTTGAGGTAGTCGGTCTCGGGATCGCCCACCCACTCGAACTCCACGAAACGCGACGACTCCACCGGGACCGCCTCGACGACCTCCTCGCCGAAGACCTCGCGCAGCAACGTGCGGGCCCCCACGGGATGGTCCATCAACGGCCCGAGAAAGTTCACCCCACATACCATCGACGAGGCGAGGTGGTTGCTGGGGCCGTCGCCGACCCCGTGGTGCCACGCGATGCGTGCATCGTGGAAGTAGTCGAGCACTGGCGTGCGGATGCCGGCGTAGAGGTTCTCGGCGGCGTGCGACGCCGGAACGCAGAAGTCGTAGGTGCGCCCGCTGCCACGGTAGGCGCCGGCCCCTCTGGCGCCTGCGGTTAGCCAGCCGAATCCGGCCTTACCAGCGCTGTACCGCTGCTTCTCCTGTTCGAGGAACATCGTCTTTACCGTCCTTCCCGAAGACTGCGCTCACCCGCCTCTCGTCCATGCCGGTACTCGTACGTGAGGAGCCTCGGTGTGCCGGCGCAGCGTGAATGCGCTCCTGCGCAGCAGGCTGCTTCCCTCGCCCCCCCCAGCACCATCGGAAGGGAAGCCCCGAGTCACCCGCCACCGGATCTGAACGTTGTGCTTCTCGGTGGTGACCTCAGATCCGCGACGCGCTAGCGAGCGAGAGGTCGTTCTTGAGGCGCCCCACGTAGCCATCCATGGAGAACCCTGGCGTCCGCGTCTCCCTGGGGAATGAGTCGACCCATCGCCCGACGGCGACCTGCAGACCGTGGGTGCTCGCGTTGATGGGCCCGTCGTGGGGAGGCCGAGATGCGAAATCCGTGGCGGCGTTGAACACCGTGTATGCGGTCATCTCACGGAGCTCGGTCCCGTACTTCTCGACGAGATCGGGGGCCACCGACTTGAACCAGCGCCGACGCTCCTCCGCACGCTTTCGGGAACGAGTTTCGACAGCGTCGAGGTCATCGAACCGGAGGTCGAGGGCCTTGGCCATCAGTGGCTGTGCCAGGGCGCGGTCCACCTTGATGCGGCGGAGGTCGGTCATGTACTCGCCGAACTCCGCCACCATCTGTGTCAACCACCCAGGCGTCATGGGAAACTCGAGATGGGCATCGATCTCCTTCCGGGTGTGTGGGCGCTTGTAGCTCAGGGTTGCCTTCGAGAAGATCATTCCGTTGCTGCACGCCGACCGAACGAAGCCGAGGTCGAAGTGGAGCGCGAAGCGCTTGTTGTAACTGTTGGTCACTCTCAGGTACGGCTTCCAGTTCTCCTGCTGCCACACATTGAAATTGAACGACGAGTGGAGGAGGTCGACATGACTTGTGGTCCGCCGCTTTGACAGATCAACCTTGAACACCTCCATCTCCTCGTCAAAATCGCGGATCACTTCACCGAAGACCGCAGCGAACGCCTGCCTTCCTGCGTCGAAAGCCTCGCGATTGGTCACAAGACGGTAGCCATCCGTGACAACGCTCAGGATCTCGCCTCGCTCCGTATCGACGACAGCCTTGTACCGCGGGACCACCTTGCGCTCGGTCTTTCCGGCGCGGAGGACGTCGCAGTGGAGTTCCTGGAGCATCACGGGGAAGAAGGAGTCCGTGAGTTCTTTGCGTTTCGCTTCGTCAGTCATCTTCATGGATCGCGCTCCGGGAGGATTTCAGTACGGGTATTCCAAGGCGAGCCGCCTCGCCTGCTCCTGCAGCGTCAGCGTCTGGTCGAAGAGCCAACGCACTCCCTGCGGGTTCGCCTCGCGGATCGCCCCGATCGCCGACGACAGGTCGCGCCCCTCCTCCAGGGCCTCGTCGAGCGCTGCAAATCGCGCCTCGATCGGCACCTCGCCGTCGTCCTCCAGCTCGAGCCGGGCCCGCAGCGCCGCGGCACCTTCGCGATCAGAGCGGGCCGCCCGCCCGACGGCCTGCCAGCGCGTCCAGCTCCGCCTCAACCAGACCGGCATCGCGTCGAGCGAGCCCTCCTCCAGCAGCGCGAGCGCCTCGGCGGTCTGGCCCCACGTCATCAGCCCCCTCCCCAGGGCCATCCGAACGAACCATCGGCCCACGTCCTCCGAAGGGAGCTCGGCGTTGCCATAAGCTCTCGCATATCCGCGGGCCTGCTCCCAGGAGGCGCCGTCGCGCGCGATGGCGGCCACCCGGAGCCACTCGGACAGCGCATGCGAGCTCTGCCCGACCTTGGCCCCCTCGAACCACCCGCGCGTCGCGGTCGACAGCAGTACGAGCGCGTCCGGGTACTGCCGCAGGGTCGCACGAGCGCGCCCCATCGCGCCGACCAGCTGGCGGCGGTTGTCGTCGTCGAGCTCCTCGGCCTCCACGACCAGCGCTTCGGCGCGCCGCAGGTACGCCTCCAGCGAGTCGCTGCCCGCGTCCGCGGCGGCCTGTACCATGTGCGCCGCCATTGCCAGGTTGTGGGCGACCAGGCGCTCGTCCCATGGGATCTCGAACGACGAGCCGTTCGCATGACGGCGTGCGATCAGCGTCGCCACCTCCACCCGGGCGCGCTGGCGGGCCGTGAGATCCCGCTGCTGCAGCCATTCGCCCGCACGCACGACGGCGCGCCAGTCCAGCACCGAGGCACCGTCGCGGCAGAGCTCGATCAGCGACTCGACCACCCCGCCGCGGGCAGAGGCGTCGTCCCAGTGCGGCGGCGGAAGCTCCCTGGCGGCCGGGAACACGAGGTCGATGGCATCCCGGCAGGTCGCGACCCCGAGCGCTCGAATCGGCCAGCCCCGCTGCGCGATGAGCTCGTTCGCGGCGGCCTCCTGGTCCTTCGCGACCAGCACGGTGTCGATCGCCGGAGCGTTCTCGGCCAGCATCGACAGCTTGCGATCGAGCCCCTGGACGCACCCGATTTCGCCGTTGTCTTCGATCGTCGCGGACGCGGCGAAGCGCACCGGAGCCGGGCGCTCCATCAGCTTCGACGCCAGCGCCAGGAGCATGGAGAGCTCGAAGGAGCGGTCGTCGAGCTTGCCGTCGAGGCCATCGCCCCGCTTGCAGATCAGCTCGGCGGTCCAGGGGAGCTGCTTCGTCGCGACGACGGAGTGGAGGTGCGGAACCACCCCGCTGGCGAGCTGCGCCACGCGGTGGAGGCTCTCCCTCGCGCCGTCGCCGAAGGTCGCCCCGCGCTCCCCCCGACGCGTCCGCCAGCGGAAGCGCCAGAGCGCCTCGCGGGCCTCTTCGGCGCACACCGAGACCAGGATCGTCTCGCCGATCGCGGGCTCCACGGGCGCGCCTTCGACGAGGGAGCGGGCGATCGCCGCCATCGAGGGATCGCTTGGCCAGCACCACGGCATCGTCAGTGCGTGTTCGATGGCGTAACGGAGGCCATCGGGCGAGCGCCCCTGCAGCACCTCGCGCAACGACAGCCGGCTCACGACGCCACCGAGAACGAGGCCCACCACGCCTCGGGCTCCTGCCACGCAACTGTCGCGAGCCGCGGCGAAGCGACGGGCGAGAGCGCCCCCCAGGCCGTGGCGTGGGTGCGGGCGAGGTCATCCAGTCCGCTGAGCCATGAGCGCAGCGCGTCCCCCCGTCCGGCGGCGCCCAGCAGGGTGACGACCGAGGCGAGGTCGTCGCGTCGCTCCAGCCACTCGCGCGCGTCCTCCGGGCCCGCGTCGCCCTGGGAGGCCAGCGTTTCCAGCGATTCCAGAAGCGAGTCCACCTCGAGGCGGGCGAGCGCGGTGACCGCGTCGGTGGTCTCTACGGGCAGCGCCCGGGCCCAACGGAGGGCACGCGCCAGCGGATCGTCCTTTGCGCGAACCCGCGCCATCGCCTCGGCGACCGGAGTGGCGGTGCCGCGGGGCGACCAGAGCCGGCCGAGGGTTCCGACCGCGGCGACGACGGCGTAGGCGTCGAGGTGTAGCGACGGGTCGAGCAGGGCGGTGAGCCACGACGGCGCGTCGAAGCCGCCCAGCAGCGCCTCAGGCCCCGGGTAAGCGAGCGTGGGCCTCGCGGGAGGGCTCCAGTCCGAGAGCGAGCGCATCTCCTCGGAGGCCACCGACTCGACCCGTCCCCACGTGACCATCGACCCCTCGAAGCTCAACAACTCGTCGCCCGACGGACTCGCGAGGCGCATCACGACATCCCCCTTGCGGGCGTCGATCACCCACAGGTCACGGTCGGCGATGGCGTCCCCCACGACCTCCACCGACAGCCCGCGGGGCGAGACCAGGAACACCTTCGACGCCATGTCGCTCCGCGCCACGGACGCCTCCGAGGCGCCGAGCCGTGTGGCGATGGCGTCGAAGGCCTTGATGGGGGTCGTCGCTGCCAGCAGTCCACGGAGGTCCGCGAGAGAGCCTCCGCGGGTCTCGGTACTCGCGAAGCCGAGCCCCACGCCGCTGTCTCGCGGGGTGTCCGTGCCTTCGACCTCGATGCGCGCCTCGGGGCGGAGACCCAGCGCCGCTCGTAGCTCATCCGTGAGGGGTTTCATCGTATCGCTCCGATCTCGTTCTCAAGGCGAAGGCAGCCGGTGTCATCGTCCGCTCGATGTGCGGACGATGCGGCGGGGCCGGTCCTGACACCCGCGCGGACGATCTTGTCATCTCCGCCGGAATTCGAGCGCCACCCGCTCGACGAGGTCCAGGTCGGCGTCGCTGCAGCGGCCCTCACGATGGCGCGTGCGGGCCGTCTCGATGAGGGCCTCGCGGGCGCGCTGGTGGTTCTTCATCGCGGCGTCGCAGGCCCGCTTCAACACCGCGGGGGGCACCCCCTCTGGCAGCCCCTCGTCCCGCGTCACCACGGCCGCCACGGTCGTCTCGTCGAAGAAGAGCTCGCGGATCTGCCGGAATGCCCGCGCCCGTCCCTCCCGATAGGGTGCGCTGGTGCCGTCGAGTGTCTCCCGGACGACGTCCTCGACGAGCGCCATCCCGTGTCGCCACGCCTCGTCCTCGTCCACCACGTCGGCGAAGTGACGGCCCTGGTCGGCGGTCGCGTCGAGGGTCTCCGGGGCGGTGCTCGTGTGCCGCTTCACGGCGCGATGCGCGTCGTGCCAGCCGTTTCGCAGCATCCTATCGACGTACCGGACCACCGCCCCGTCGTCCGTGCGGGTGAGCGTCAGCGTGCCGTTCTGGAGCTGCTGGACGAACTTCAGCAGCACGTTCTGCCGGGCGTCCTCGCGGTCGGCGGCATGGGTGATGTGCTTCGTCGCCCGGCTCAGGACCAGGGCCTCCAGGGCCTCCCAGGCCTCCTCGCCCGGCGAGCCCGCGCGGAACTCCTGGATGATCTCCGAGGGTCTCACAAGGCACCTTCGGCGCGGAGCGCGTCGGCCAGGGTGATCCAGCGTCGTGCCTGCTCGGCGGACCAGCTTCGTCCGGGCGCTGGCGGGCGCGGTGGGGGTGGACCACGGAAGGCCGCCGCGACGGCCTCCCTCGGGGGCCCCGCGACGGCGACGGTGGGCAGGGCTTCGCCGCTCGGACGAACGCCCGGGCGCGCCACCGCGGTCAGCCCCGTCGAGGCCACGACGTCGGAGCTCGTGCGGTTCCAGTCGCGCCCCTGCATCAGGATGCGGCGCACCCGGTTGGCGACGAAATCCGCGAGGGCCACGCCCGGCGGAACCTGTTCGTCGTAGGCCACCGACGACCACGGGATGATCCGCACGGCCTTGTCCGGCGCCACCTCCGGCGCGTGCAGCGGGAACGCCTCCGCCTTGCGCACGCAGTCCCCGAGGTCCTGCGGACGGAGCATGCGTCGCCGGGAGACGCGCCCGTCGGTGACGTGCCGCTGCGCCGCGATGACCCGCACTTCGTGGCGAGGGGCCGGGTGCGCCCGCAGCAGCGCAAACACCCGCTCGAGGAGCACCGTGAGGAGCGAGAGGTACCGGTCGGGTCCTTCGAACGCGATGGCGCCCGGGTCGGACGCCGCGAGCAGCCAGCAGCGGTCGTCACCGTAGAGCGCCTGCAGCCGCGCACCGATGGCGCGGTAGTGGTCCTCGGCGTTGCGGCGGAGCACCTCGAGCTGGGCGTAGAGCACCGGATCGCGGCCCCGTAGCCAGCGCGAGGCGTCGCGGAGGGTGTCGTAGTCCGGGGTCTGGTTCTGCTGGAGCTGCGAAGACATGGCGTCGAGCGCCGACACGGGCTCGGCGCGCTGGAAGACTGCGGCCGCCTGGTTGAGCACCGCGCGAGCGGGGTGGGCCGCTCGGACCTCGGGGCTGGCCAGCACCCAGCGGGCGAACCACCAGGCCGGCCACAGAATCTCGGTGGCGTGCGGGGGGTACGGGATCAACGGGTCGATGCGGCGCAGAAGGCCGCCGAGGATCTCATCGGCCGCATCGGAGGGCGGCTCCTGCAGGAGGAACCCGGCGAGGAGCACGGGCTCATTGGGGTTCGAGAACTGCCCGGACTCGTCGAGGTGGAGGGTCCACTGGATGGGATGTCTTCGCTGGCCGTGGTTCCCCATGTGAGCGCGCGGAGGGTACAGGGACGGAGCGGATGGGCGCCAGAGGGGAGTGGCCGTGAACCGCAGTTGCGTGTCGGCACGACGGGAGGCGATGCTGCGAGGCGATGACGACCGTGCAGGAGTTGAAGATCCAGTTGCTGCCGCGATTGCGGAGGGCGTTCAAGGCAGCGGGCTGCGAGGCGATCGTGCAGCACCGATTCTCAGAGAGGTATCAACCCGATGACCTGCTCGTTCGTCAGGGCCCCGACCACGTCTTCGTCGAGATCGTAAAGGAGGTTCGAGCCACGGATGTGAAACGGCTCACTCGGCTCCGAACGCATACATTCGCGAGAGGCCCCATATCGTGGAATGGATCCCGCGCGGCGTGGAAGAGAATCATGGGCACACCCGGTGGAATAGTGTTCGTGGCACTGGTGGAGCCGAAGGTTGATCCGAACAGGTGGTCTGGAGGAACACCGGTCCATTGGGAGGCCTACGATGGGACCGACCTGGATGTACTTGCGCTGCGGATCATGGAGCGGGTGCTCCCACTGCTCGATGAGCGAAAGCGGGTGCGTGATCTGGAAGAGCCGCCCCAACCTCGTGTCCGAACGTCACTCCGCGGCCCGACTGTCGCCACTGGATACCCGACGCCACCCGCGCGGGCCGACCCCGTTGAATCACACGCACTCGATTCGATGGTCTCCATTGCCCGGGTTCTGCTGCACGAAGGCTTTCAGTCCGTCGAGTACGAGCTCAACCTCGCCGAGGACGAACTCCGTCACGAACACGACGTGGCTACGCGTCTCCATCTTGCACGTACCGTGGAGGCGCTCCTCCTCGGTCTCGTCCGGGAGTGGGATGCCAGCGGCGGTGTTGGCATCTTCGAACGAGTGCAGTCCCTCCAGAACCAATTGCACGATATCCAGATCGAGTTGGCAAGGCTTTCCCTCTCACCAGATCGCGAACCACCGTCGGATGCGCAGATGCAACTCCCGGCCAGGGGTCGCAAGCTGATTGAAGGCCTGTTTGAACTCTATCGGACTTCCGGCGAACGCGACCCGCGCAAGGAGCCCAGGAGCCCGCCGTCCATCGAAGCTGCCTACCACGCGATCCGCAGGCATCTGAGCCGATTACCGGCATGTCGCGACATCTTCAAGGAGCTCGACGCCGAGCAGGTGATCCAGAAGATCGTCGATGATCGAAACGCCATCGCTCACGTGCGCACCGTGGCCGCTCCTGGCGACGACCACCGGAGGGCGAACCGGATGCTCACCCTCTCGCGGAAGCTGTTCGACGCGATGGCCCGGCTGGACGCCGCTCGCAAGCCCACGCCGCCCGCCCCCGGCTGACTCCGCTCACTCGCCCAACCATCTCGTCTGCTGTCAGACCCCGCGCCCATGGCGCGTCCAGCGGACCATGAACCACTCCACGTCCCTCCCCCTGGCCGCCGACCTCAATCGCTCCCTCTCCGCCGACGGCTTCGCCCTCGTCGGTCAGGTGAACCTTCCCGCGCGTGCCGCACGCCACGCCGCGGTCCCGTCCTCCCTCGCGTCCCCCGTGCGGTCGCGGCTCGCCGTCGCCTACCCGCAGGGCCTCTACGCCCATCAGTCGATGGCCCTCGACCTCAACCGACAGGGCCGCGACGTCTGTCTCGCCACCCCCACCGCCTCTGGCAAGAGCCTCGTGTTCATGAGCGCCGCGCTCGACCTGACGCTTCGCGATCCCTCCGCGCGTGCGCTGGTGCTCTACCCGATGCGCGCCCTGCTCCATGACCAGGCCTCCCGCTGGGCGTCCTTCCTCGAAGGGACCGGCGTCTCCCATGCAGCCATCGACGGCGGCGTCTCCGTCGCTCAGCGCGCGGCCCTCCTTCGAGACAACCGCGTCATCCTGATGACCCCCGACGTCCTGCACGCGTGGCTGCTCTCCCGACTCAACGATCCCGCGGTGGCCGACTTCGCCGGGCACCTGGGGCTGCTGGTGCTCGACGAGGCCCACGCCTACGACGGCGTCTTCGGGACCAACATGGCCTACCTGCTCCGCCGCCTGCGCGTCGCCTCGGGCGATCACCGGCTCATCGCCAGCACCGCCACGATCGACGACCCCGAGGGCTTCCTCCAGCGGCTCACCGGCCGCGACGTCGCCGTGGTCGGACCCTCGGACGACGGCTCCTCCGCGCCCTCCCGCAGCATCCTCCACCTCCAGGCCCCCGCCGCGAGGCGTGACCGCAACCGCACCATGGCCGGCGTGGTCGCGATGCTCGCCCGGGGCGACCAGCGCTTCCTGGTCTTCGCCGACTCGCGCAAGGGCGTCGAGCAGATCACCGCCATGGCCCACGATCGACTGCGCTCCGAGAGCAACACCGACGCCGGGAGCGCGCCCGAGGACCGCGTGCTCCCCTAACGTGCTACGAGTCCGACGACCGCGTCGCCATCCAGCAGGCCCTGTCCACCAAAACCCTCGCCGGCGTGGTCACCACCTCCGCGATGGAGCTCGGCCTCGACATCGGCGAGATCAACGTGGTGGCCATGATGGGGGTGCCGCCGACGATGAAGTCGTTCCGGCAGCGGCTCGGGCGGGCCGGGCGGCGCAGCCCCTCGGCGTGCCTCATCTGCGACGTCGATGGCGCGCTCGGCGCGGAGCCCGCGGCGCTCACCAACTACCTCGCTCGCCCCGCCGAGCCGAGCTGGATCTATCTCGACAACCGATACCTCCAGTACGCCAATGCCCTCTGCGCGGCGGCGGAGAGCGCCCCCCACGGCCACGGCGCGGATCACCCGTACTTCGCCGACCTCCCCGAGGGCTTTCGCACGCTGCTCGCCAACGAGCTCGACCCGCAGACCCTGGTGTCAGCCGACCTCTATGAGCTGAAGCAGCGCGCCGCCAACGGCCCGCACTCGGTCTTCCCGGTGCGCCACGGCATGGAGCAGAGCTTCGAGGTCCGCGGACCGAACGATGCTCCCCTCGGACAGGTCTCGTTCTCGCAGATGCTGCGCGAGGCCTACCCCGGCGCGGTCTACCTCTACAAGGCCCTCGCCTGGAGGGTGCGACGGGTCGACGTGGCCAAGGGACGGATCACCGTCACGAGGGAGCGCCGGGGCGAGACCCAGGCGACGAAGCAGTCGAAGGTGTTCCCGGCCTTCGCCGGGGCGATGCAGCTGCGGAAGGGCGACCTCGGCTTCGTCACCGAGGCGCCGGTGCAGGTGAGCGAGCGGGTGCTGGGCTTCAGCGAAGGGAGCGCAGGCAACCGAAGCGTCCACGAGTACGGGCCGACGTCGCCCTTCTCCCAGCGGCCGCTCAACCACTTCTTCCCGACCACCGGCGTGTGCTGGACCTTCCCTGCGAAGTCCGCGCTCACCGAGGACGTGGCCGAGGCCATCCGCGCGGCGTTCTGCGAGCGCTTCAGCGTCCAGACGAGCGACGTGGGCGTCGGCACCTTCCACGCCAAGGCCTCCCCGATGGGCCCGCAGACCTGCCAGGGCGTGTGCCTCTACGACGCGGTGCACGGCAGCCTGCGGCTGACCCAGCGGCTCGCGGAGCACTTCGCGGAGGTGGTCGGCCTCGCGCTCGACCGGGCGCGGCGGGAGGAGTCGGCCTCGCGTGTCGCGGGCCTCACGGCGCTGGCCGACTACGTGGCCACCACCCAGCCGACGCCGACGCCCGGGGGCTCCTCCGCGCCGGTGACCGTCGAGGAGGGCGACTGGATGGAGGTGATCGCCGTGGGCGAGACCGCGATGCTCACCCACAACGGCAGCGTGAGGGAGGTCGAGGTGCTGGGCTTCCGGTACACGGGACGCGGTCCGCTCTACGAGGTGACGCCGGACGCGCCGGGGGCGCGGCAGTGGGTGGCGCTGGGAGCGGTGCAGCCGATCCACGGGCAGACCCGTGTCGAGCGGCGCAACCTGCTGACGGACGAAGTCGCGTGAGAGCGCCTCGGTCTATGGCATCAACAGGAGATAGCAGGGCACGAACGGCGACGGACACCGCTCGAACAGCCGCTTGAGGTGACGTCGGTAGAATGCGTCGTCGGCGCCAGTGGCCACCGCCGAGCCGATTCGTCGAAGTCCCTCCTTGGCCATCGCCCGACCGATGGGATAGCCCTGCTCCTCGCTCCGCTCGAAGCCCTCACCGAGGCGCGCCCGAGCCTCGTCGATCCGACCGAGCGACAGTAGGACGAAGCCGATGTTGATGACGTTGTCGATGCGCCCCCAGGCATCGTCGAGAGCCTCGAACTCTCCGATGAGGGCCTCCATTTCCATCATCGCTCGATCGGGCTCGCCGCCGAACCAGTGACGGACGGCCAGGCTCTCTCGCGCCGTGAGGGTGACCCAATGCTCCTCGGGCTTCAATGTGCCGTGAAGCTCATCGAAGTCTTCGAGGCTGCCGTCCAGCAGCGCCATCAGACATCGGTTGGCCCTGTAGTAGCGGGCAATCTGCGACGCTCCTGGGGCATCGATCATCCCCGACACCTTCTCGATCTCGGCGATCGCAGCGTGCAGCCCTTCGGTGAACATGAACGCGATGCTGCGGTTCAACCGGACGCGGCCGAGGTCAGCACCGCTCCGGCGGGCCCCGTGGATCGCCTCGGCTTCTGCATAGTAGACGAGCGCCTCCTCCCACCGGGCCTCTGCATCGATGACGACCCCGAGGGTCTCCCAGGTATGGGCGCGCTCGTGTTCACAAGAGGTATCGGCAAACGCAGGAAGGCATCGCGTCCGCAGCATCGCCTCCGGGTCGGATGAATCGTCCCCTGCGTCGAACACGATGCCAGCGAGCAGCCGCTGCGCCCTCGCCGCTTCCAGCGTCGCTCCGGCGGACTCCAGCGACTCGATGCATGTGGAGAGACACGATCGGGCGTCGCGCCACTCGTCGAGGATCTGATAGCAGACCCACGCCTTTCGAAGCAGGTACTCGTGGTCCCCGGTCTCCTCGTGGAGCTGTTCATAGATGCGCCGCGCCTGCTCGCCAAAGCCCGGCAGCGGAGCAGCCTTGAACAGCTCCGCCAGCTGCTCTCGCACACCGAAAGGAAGCGCTCGCACGCGCGCTCCGTCGGATGCCCAGCGGCGCACGAAACGATCGACGAGGACGGCGCCCTCCTTCGGATCTTCGTCCTCCAGGTGACGCGCGAGAAAAGCACCGTGCACGGCGCCCGCTCCCTCCCTCTCGTCGAGGCGCGCCAGTAGGAGTGAGTCGTCCGCGACCAGCCGCGCGCGTTGCCGCACCGGCATCCGGCCTTCGACGGCGTGGTCGGCGACGTTCGTACGCCAGTACTCGTGGTCGAGGCGCGCGCCCTCCTCCATGAGTGCGTCGGCGAGCTCGCGGTGCCGGGCGCACCGGGCGTCGTCACCGAGTCGCTGCAACACGTAGTCGGTCAGCGTCAGATGAAACGGCAGGAGCCTCCCGATGACCGGCTCGCGCAGCCAGGCACTGATCGATTCGAGCAGGTCCGTGACCTCCGACGGGGCGAGCGGAGCGCCCTCGGCGCGCTCGATCAGTCGCCGACAGAGGGGCGTCGACAGACCCGGCAGTCGGGCCACCGCGAGGTACTCCATCAGGAGCTGCCGCCGGGCGCATCGCGCGGCATCGAGGTTCGCGTGCCGGCCCGAAATCACCTCCCACACCGACTCCATCTGTCGGGCCTGGTCGGACTCGAGTCGGCGCGCGTCGATGCGGCGCGGACGCCGACGTTCAGCGGCCGCGCTCCGCAGCTCGGTGCCAACAGACTCGAGGAGGATGCGCAGGTAGAGCGGGTGCCCGCCGACCCGGGCGAAGGCAGCGGCGAGGTCCACGACGCGATGAGCCTCAGCGGCGGCCTTCCCGAGATAGCGTCCCGCGAAGTCCGAGAGGTCGGACTGGACCAGCGGGTCGAGTTCCCACTCGACCATCTGCGATGGGGACACCGACGCCCGCAGGGTGCGGAGGAGCGACGTGTGGGGCCGACAGGTCACGACCACGAAGACGCCCGCAGGGAGGGCGCGCGGGAGCCACGTCATGGCCGCTCCCCAGTGATCGTCGGTGACCCGGAGCTCGTCGAGGGCGTCGATCAATGCCACGCAGCTGCCCCGAGCGCGGGCGACCTCCAGCATCCGCTGCTCCAGGGAGGTGCGCAGGTCCTCGATGCGCTCACCGGCGTACGCCGCGTCTCCGAGCGGCTGGCCGAGGAGCTGGCCGCACTGATGGATCAACGCGCGGAGAAAGGACTCCGGCGAAGGGTTGCACCGGACCGAGTGGAGGAGCGCACCCCGCTCGCGCAGCGCCTCGTGCATCATGTAGAGAAACGAGGACTTGCCCATGCCCGGTGCGCCCTTGAGCACAAGGAGCCGGCCGTCGTCCGACTGAACGACGAGGTCACGGATGCGGTCGCGGAGGGATGTCCTTCCGACGACCGTTCGGAGCGCGATCTCTCGCTCCGCCCACACCGAGGGGATCTCCCAGTCGTGGTCTTCGACCGGGAGGCTGCCAATCGAGTCGACGAGCATCTGCCGCGCGGCGGGAAGAAGTCCGAAGAGGGCGCGCTCCACGTGCGGGGCGAACTTTCGATCGGTCTCCGCAGGCGCGGCGGGGTTCTCGGGGAGGTAGGTGACGGCCTTGAGCTCGGGGCGATCCTTCCGTCGTACCCACTCCCAGTCCTCCAGGAAATACAGCCCACGCTGTACTTCTCCGAGCGCCTCGCGATAGCGCAGGAATGGAAACACGCTGACGAATCGGTCGCCGGCCCGCTGGAGCAGCACGCTGCCCAGCGCCTGGACCTCCGGCGCAGCCTCGTCGGGACTCAGGGAGAGCGCGAGGGCCACCCCGGAGGCGTGCTCGAGACCCGTGTAGATGATCCCCTCGGTCACCATCGAACCCGACAGCCTAGTTGGAACGATCAGTCGCAGTTCGCTGAGGATGCCCATCGCCTCCAGGGCGCGCTCCAGGTCCGGGAGGTCGACCTTGATGCGTTGGTCGTAGAAGTCCGCGGTCCGCCCGATGCGATGTCCCCAGTGACGGTTTCGCGCCTGGGTCAGCTCCGCGATCCACGCAGTCCTGGGGCGGGGTTTGCCCTGGGCATCGAAGAGGATCGCCGACAAGCCGGACAGGATGGGGTCCTCGCGGTCTCGGAAGACCGCGGCACAGGTCAGGAGCATCTTCGACCAGTCGCCGGTGCTCAGCCCGCGCTTGCGGATGAGTTCAGCGAGGATGCGATCGCGATTCGCGTCCAGGCCCGCGACGCTGCGATAGCGGCTCAGGAGGGTGAATACCAGGAATCTCAGGAGGATTTCGAAGGTGTCGAGGAGAGCGCCGTAACGAGCGGCGACGTCCTGCTCCGAGACCACACGGGCGTAGGCTCGGGCGATCGGGTAGGGGTAGCTCGTCAGGATCCGCTCCCTCCGATCCCTCCCGATCGTGGTCGGTGCACCGTCTGCCGGATCGGCGCCCTTCCGCACCAGCCTACCCCCGCTTCTGCAAGCTGTAGACAACGCTGCAGCCCAGGCGCCACGTCGGCCACCGCGAGCCGAGGACGCGGTCGGCCAGACGCAGCGGTTCGAAGGCAGACGCGAGCAGGGGCGCCGGTGGGACGTGGTGGAGCAAGGTGCTCGGGAGGAGGTTGGTGGCCTGATGGATGCCGAGGCGCTGCTCGACCCGCAATCCCACTCGCTGGAAGAGCCTCTCCAGCTCAGCCACGGAGAAGATCCAGATGGGCATGGTCACCTCGCGCCCACCGGTCAGCTTGAAGGGATAGTCGACGCGCGCCGATCGTCCGGGGGGAGTGACGAGGTTCGTCCAGATCTCATCCCACTCCTGTTCGTATTCCAGCGCCCCGCCCAGCAGGCGATCGACGATCGGCCAGAGCAGGTCGAGGCTGACCTTCTGCTCGACCTCGAGAAACAGCAGTCCTCCCGGTCGTAGCGCTCTCGCCATCCGGGCAAGCACTTCGGGGTAGCCATCGATGAAGCTGAGCACCGATCCGCAGCAGGTGATGACGTCCGCGCTCTCCACGCCGAAGTCGTGAGTGTTCAGGTCTGCCACGAGAAACGTCGGCGCCGTCACGGCCCGTCCAGCCCGTGCGCGCTCCAGGCTCCTCGCCAGTCGGGCGTGGTGTCTCGGTATCCACGTACTCCGAAGGGCCGAGCGGAAGAGGGGCGGCGCTTCGAGGGGAGGCGCGGCGTGCTCGCGGCTCTTCTCGCCGGCGTACGCGATCAGCTCCGACGCGAGGTCGATCCCGCGGGTTTCATATCCCGCGCGCGCCAGCAGGAAGGACTGGAAGCCAGTGCCGCAGCCCAGATCGAGGGCCTGGCGTCCACCGTCGACTGGCAGTTGAGTCGCGATGAACTCGTGGATGCGTGAGAAGAGCCACGGGTACCAGAGGTCGTCGAGCTGGTCGTAGTCCTCGCCCATCGCGTCGTGGGCGAGGGCGACCTCATGAGCGTCGATCAAGTTCGCATCCGCTTCCTCGTGCGGCCCAGCCCGAGGCTTCGCCACACCCGGCGAAAGCCTATCGTAGCCCTCGGCCAGGGCGCGAGCGTGATCGTCCGCGACGCGTGCCCGCGGTCGCCTTCCCAGCGCCCGCTCGCCAGGCCCCCTGCGGTCCATCGCGCCCAGGCGGCGCTCTACAGCGCCTGGCACGACTCCGCGCGCAGAGCCTTCCAGCCCGGTGTCTCCTCGAGGAGGGGCTTCGCCACCTCGATGATGCGTGCCACCGTCGACGGCGGGAGCGTGAGGTCCGTGGGCACCGCAAGGAGCTCGCGCCGCGCCATCGGGTCGGCCACCGCCGCAAAGGTCACGTGGACGACGTACACCGGGACCACCTTGGGCAACGACGGGTCGGCGAGCGCGCGGGGCACGGGCAGCAGGATGCGGCCGCCCGCCAGCTCGGGGCGCGGGTCGTCGGCCGGACCCCACGGCCGCCCGGACCGCTTCTGCCAGGTTCGGATGAGCGCGCGCTGCAGCGAGATCACCACCGACTCGACCAGCGTGACGCTGTCGTCGGTGTAGTTGTCCATCGCCACGTGTCGGTCGAGACGATCACGCGGAAGAGGCCCGGCGTGGCAGCACTCGCGGCGATCGACTTGTCGGGGCTGCCCTTGGCGTTGACGATCACCACCACCAGCCGGTCGATGCTCCCGCGCTCGATGCGCTCGGCGATGCAGCTGCCACCGTCGCCATATCGGATGAGGTCGATGATGTGGCGGGCGCCGTGTTGTCGGCGAGTCCGCCGTCGCGGAGGTGACAAGACGCCTGCCCCGCCGCGTCCCGACACTGATAGGAGAGAGCCGTCGCGGCCTCGCGATAGCGATCGAGGTTGTTGTGGATGTCCTCGCGCAGCACCGCCTCGTCCAGGCTCCAGTGCTGGCCCGCGGGCGCCATGGTTTGATGCGTTCGCCTTCACTCGCCGACCAGGTGCATTGATATGGAGGGATCGCCCGAATCGAGCGGGAGGCGTATACGACCACCCTCTCCCGGTCGTTCGCCCGCAGCGTCCACAGCAACGAAGCGAACACGTCAAGGTCCAGCTCGATGCCCTCGAGGAGTCTGGTGATCACGAGACCGCGCTGGTCCTCTTCACCATGCCCCGCACTCCGGCAGTCACGACGGGGCACGGCCGGGAGTTCCTCCGCCGGTATTGAGCCTTCGGGCACCGCCGCCGCATTCGCTTCAGCCGGCTGTCAGCTCCCATCCCGTCGCCGCGTCGATGCGCTCGGAGGCAGTGGCAGCATGATCACCATCCAGGTCATTCATCAGCAGTCGGGCGAGCCGTGCTCCGGGCGCAAGGTCGCTCTGGGCTTCGACGGGTTCTTCGTCGGGGGGCGTCACCGGCTGGGAGTACTCCAGCGACCGGGGCGAGGTGCACTTCGACGTGAAGCCCCGCCAGGGGCGCGTGTACGTCGAGGGCCACGAGACCTGGACCGGCTACCTCGAAGGCCGGATCGTGGTCTACGTATGACCCGCCCCTCCACCACCTCCAGGGAGCACCGATCGCCCATGCCCGCGCTGCCGTATCGCTCGCTCCGGGTCTTCGTCGCGACGCTCCCCGAGCACGTCCCGCCGGGCTGCTCCGCCTTCCTGAGCGTCGACGGCAGCGTCCCCGGCGCGGTCACCACCTGGGACCACCACGTCACCGGCGAGCCCATCAACCTCGACGCCATGCCCGGCGAGATCGACGCCACGTCGGCCCTCGGCGTGGGCACGACGCTCGCCGACACCGACGCGCTGGCCAGCGTGGTCGCCGTGATGGCGGGCGGCGCGGCGCAGCTCCCACCCGAGATGCTCGCCGTCCTCCGGGCGGCCTCGCATCGCTGCGACCACCTGGTGCCTCTCCCCGGCGTGGACGCCGAGGTCGACCGCCTCGGGCTCGGGCTTCACGGCTGGGTCAGCGACGCGCTAGCGGCGGCCTCGGAAGCTCGCGCCAGCGACACCTTCGCTCGCCTCTGCGGCGCGGTGGCCGACAACATCGCGTCGGGGCGGCCGCTCCCCTGCGACACCTCCACCCGCGAGGCGATGGTGGCCGGCGCGGCGCGCCTCGACGCCGACGGCCGCATCGAGCGCCTCGGTCGCGTCGCCGTCGTCGACTTCCGCGGGCGTCCGCGCATCACCCCGGAGGCCTACTACGGGCGCCTCGAGCAGCCCGTGGCCATCGCGGTCGACGACCACCCCGAGCGCGGATACGTCTACACGGTCGGGGCCAATCCCTTCGCGAGAGAGCGCGTCGGGGACCTTCGCCCCTGCCTCGCGGCGCTCGCCGAAGCGGAGTTCGCGCACGGCCCGCCGGCCCTGCTGGCGAAGCCCGGCCCTGGCTCGGAGAACTGGGGCGGGCGAGCGACGGTCTTCGGCTCCCCCTGGAACTACGGCTCGCGACTTTCCCCCGACACCGTCGCGTGGATCGTCGAGCGCGCGCTCCCCTGATGTGACCGATCGCCCGGCTGTCAGCCCGCCCCCTCCCCGGCCGTCGTCGCTTCGAGGAGAACGAGCATGAACACGACGACGCAGGGGGGCTTCCAGGGTCTGGTTCCGGTCTTCACGCGGCACGCGCTGTTGCGCATGCAGCAGCGGACCATCTCGCACGCGATGGTCGAGGCCGTGATGCTCTACGGCCGCGAGGTGCGGGGCCACGACACCATCATCCACGTCGTGGGTCGGCGCGACGCGCGGTGCTGGCGGATGCGCGGCGTGCGCCTCGATCACCTCGAGGGCGTCCACGTGGTGTGCGCGGGGAGCGGCGAGGTGATCACCGTCTATCGCAACCGCGAGTTCCGCGGGGTGCACGAGCTGCGACGGATGTCGTAGCGGCGCGCCCGCAGGGGTCTGGCGACAGCTGTCAGACCCGGCGGGCGTCAAACGTCTGGCACGTCGAGCGAAGGAGAAGAACCCGATGACCCGCAAGACCAGCAGCACCCCACGATTCGCCGTCAACCGGGCCCCGGGCGAGAGCTATGACGCGTTTGCGCGGAGGGCCCACCGTACACACACGAGCGACGCGCTCCGGGCGAAGGTCCACGAGGGCCGATGGCTCCCGGCGGAGGAGTACGAGCGGCTGACCGGGCGACCGGGCCGGCAGGTGCCTCCCGTCGTGCTGGAGCCCCCGACGTCACTGGGCGAAGAGGCGCTCGATGCGGGTGCCGCGACGCCGACGGCGCCGGGCAGGAGCGCCCTCGCCGACCACTCTCGCGCACTCGGTGGACAGGCGCTCATGGCCGCAGCGATGAGCGTCGCGAGCGACTTCGCGCAGGGCCGGAGGGTCGACGTCGCCTCCACCGGGGGACGCGCAGCGCGCTCGGCGGCGAGGTCGGCGGCCGTGGGCGTGGTGCGCGCCGGCGTGGAGCAGGTGGCCGAGCGGGTCGTCGTGCGGGCCGCGGTGCAGGGCGTCGTGAAGTCGACGCTGCGCACGAACGCCGTGGGCCAGGTGGCGGTGCTGCTCGTCGACCAGACCGTGGACACGGTGGAGTGGGCGCGAGGGAAGGTCGACGCGGCGGAGTACGGCCGGCGCAGCGCGGGCAACGTCGCCGACGCGGCGGGCGGGCTCGCGGGGGCGGCCGCGGGCGCGGCGATCGGATCGGTGGTCCCGCTGGTGGGCACGGCCGTGGGCGGCGTGGTGGGAGCGATCGTGGGGTCGCTTGCGGCGCGGCGCATGGCGCGGCGGCTGGTGTGAGCGGGGCCTCGAGGAGCGCACGAGGGGTCGGCGGCTTCCTGCGCGAGAGGGTGTCTCGTCAGCTGTCAGAGAAGCCGTCGCAACGGAGTCCAGGTCACGAGAAGGAGATCGTCATGAGAGCACTGTCCAATTTCAGCAACCTCGGCGAGACCATCGCCAGGGCCTTTGGCGGCAAGCACACCGCGCGCGGTCGAGCCGCCGGAGGAGGCGCCACGGCCGGCGCCGCGATCGGATCAGCCGTCGCAGGCCCCGCGGGCGCGGTGGTGGGCGCAGCGATCGGAGGCGGCGTCGCGGTGGTGCTGCACGAGAAGTACGGCGGCTGAACCCGGTACCTCCTGCGATCGAGCGGGTGGCGTGCATCGGAGCGAGGCCCGAGCGAGGAGGTCACCTGCGCCATGAAGAACCATCGTCATCCGTCCGGGCAGCAGCCATCGTGGTCCGTGGAAGAGCGCGAGAGCCGGGAGCAGGGCGTCTGGCTCGCCCGCCTCGTCTCGAGCATCCTCGCGGCGGGCTGGAACGCCTTCTGGATGGGCCTCGCCTGCGTCCTCGCGGGCTGCGTCGCGACGCTCGCAGTCCTCCACCGCCCCGCGCTTCACCATCAGCCCGCGCCCGTGGCCGCGCCCGTGGCGGTCGCGTCGACGCCCAGCGAGTCCGAGCTGCGGATGGTGCGGGACGAGCTGAGCTCGCTGCGCCGGCAGGCCGCCGAGATGGAAGCGCGCCAGCGGGCCGAGGCGCTGGCCGCGGAGGAGGCACGGGCACGCACGGTGCGCCAACTCGAGGAGGAGCACGAGCGACGGCTCCAGGCCGAAGCGGAGCGCGACCGGGCGCTCGAAGAACGCGCGTCCGTGCCCGCGCCGGTGGTGGTGGCGTGGCCTGCGCCTCCGCCGGTGGTGACGCCGGCAGACCTCCAGGCGATGCTGACCCGGCAACTGCTCCGGCGGATGCCGATGCCGATGCCGATGCCGATGCCGATGCCGATGCCGGTGAGCATCGAGCCGTGGCCCGACGGGTCGCCGTGAGTGCGACGGGTCAACATGGCCCGCGGATCCTGGCACAGGATGAATGGAGTTCCTGATGATAGACGTCGCGCTGGGACCGATAGAGACGCTAAACTGAGCCCGTGAATCGCCGGGGCAATAGGCTCCGATCACCCTGGACCCATCAACTCACTACTCACGCGTCGTACAGAGCGCGAGGCGATGACACGGCCAAGATTCTCGCATACCCTTCGACTACCGTCCGAAGAACGAACGAATTTCCGCCCCACACCATAACCAAAGACCAAGACGGCAGAGTAGCATACTCGCTCTCTTGAGGCCAGCAGATTCCGCCAACAGCGTGTCTCGAGAGGCCACCCTTCGCCTGAAGTTATCGCCCATATCCATGACCCCCAGCCAATTCACACAAACCTTACTTTCCACACTGACCCATACGGTTACACAGTCAAATATCTCCGAGCGATCCACCACTCGTCGTCAATCCGAAAACTGGAGTTCCATAAGAACATGACCAACCGCCCACCATCAGCGACCCCGACTCTCTTCACAGATCATCGCGAGCAGATGCGGCGCGCGGCACTCCCAAAGTTTCTTGGCAGTCAGTCCTCCACGGGCATCGAGTTGCGCTTCGACCAACTGCTTCTCCTCGCGGATAGGCTTGTTGTGTCGTGCAGTGGGACTACGACCTTTGGAGACCTTCCCCGCCGACTGAGCGACGTGTTCCATACGATGGACACGGCGTCATCACGAGATTTCGCCTCAATCGGCACGGACCTACTCAAGGACTGCCTTGAGCCATGGCTGAAAGCCATTCTCGAACGCGTCAATCCGAATTCGTATACCCAGAGCGCATCAAAAAGCGCCCGCTTCAACCTCTTCCAAGTCATTCGCGATCTCGACTTGCTTTCCCATCAGGAGGCTGATCTCTCGCTCGAACAGAGCCACCTGATCGCTGACCCGGTCCGGCGCTGCATACTTATCGCCAAGGAAGCCCGCAATCCATCCTCTCACGGTGCGTCGGGCCTTCCCATACTGGGCCCCGACGAGATGCTTTCGGTCGCACTTACGACCATGCTGGCGGCCGTCGACCGTTTCAACGATACACTTCGTGCGAATCTTCTTGGGTTGATTGTCGCACCCTTTAGTGAAGGGGTCCCAAGGGACTTGATGCGCATGGTCCGCAGCGAGCGGGACCGCCATCTCCGAGAGTTCAAGGCACGCGAGGAGGTGCTTGGCGAGATTGTTCAGGTGCTGACTGGGCCGCTCCGCCGCGAGGGCGGCTATCTGCTGGTGACGGCACCGGAGGGATTTGGAAAATCAGGCCTCACTGCACGCCTTTCTGCAATCCTTCAAGGTGACGTGCCGGTGCGCGGAGCCTCGTCGGCGTCAGTGATGCGTGACTGTCCGTGGTTGCCAGGAGTGCTCCTCCATATGGGAAAGCAGTCAAATGTCCCCGAAGACTTCGTACCGTCGATAATCGCCCAAGCCAACACGCTGCTCCTACGCCCTATCGAGGTACGCAATCCAATTCAGGACGATTTCCTGGAAGCGCCGATGCCACACACCACACGAGCCCAGATTCAAAGCAGGCGAGGGCGAACCGCATGGCCGCGCGACGAAATTGCGGTCGACTCAGACAGCGAGCTCATGTTCGGCCCGGGCTATGAGCCAGGACGTAATCGGGCAGGCTCATCAAGTCTTTGTGCCTTGGTTCACTCCATGCTCGAGCGGCTCGTGGAAGAGCGGGGTCATGCCGTCCTAATCATCGACTCATTGGACGAGATCTCCAGTTCTGGTGCTGAGCTATCCTTCCTCCCCGAGTCGCTGCCAAGTAACGCTTCTGTACTCCTTACGTCGCGACCGGAGCTGCGACTTCTTGAGTGGGCGCGCCGAACGCTCCGGTGTCGAGAGGTCACCCTCAAAGGCTTGACGCCCTCAGAAGTCCAGCAGATTACCGGTGTCGAGGACGACGGATGGAACCGTCGACTCCATGGCACTACCCAGGGAGCACCGCTCTATGTTCGTAGCGCCGCCGAGAGAGTCCGCCAACGAGCTGGCGACTATCAGTCGGTGGACCCCTCTGCTGGCTCGGATGAAGTGTTCCGAGGTCAGTTTCAGAACTGGCGAACGCCCATCCGTGGGGAGGGAGCCGATCTGCTCTACCAAACACTCTGTCTCTTGGTTGTGTTTGAGCCAGTCAGCCCGCTTGATCTCGGCCTCGTCCAAGGGTTCCTGGACTTTCAAGTTACAGGGGCGCACGTGACCCTTCTCGCCCTCCGGGAGGCATTGGAGGTTGTATCGAGTCAAATCGATGGGCTACCTGACAACCGCGTCAAGCTCTCGATCAAGGCCTTTGCCGAGTACATCCGGGAACGAATTATCGGCGCCCGCGACTTCCCGAACCTCGTTACTAAAGTCGCTACCTGGCTCGCACGCGAGAACGATGCAGATGCCAAAGTCCGCACGGCATTTCTCTCTACCTGGGCGGCATCCGACCTTGGAACCGACAAGACCCGTGCGGCAGCGACGGAGATGTGGAAGTCACTAAAGGAGGCTGGGAAGGCAGCGGAGCTGTTCGCGATTTACCGCGAGAGTCGCCGAGGTAGAGAGCCACTTCCCCAGGTGTTCGAGGACTGCCTACGTGGCGCCGCCGAAGGGGGAAATCATGACGCCGCGGGCACCTTGGGGAACCGGCTATTGAGTGGCACCGGGATCAGGTCGAACTCAGTGGAGGGCGAGCAGTGGCTCCGAAAGGGCGCTGCAGCCGGCAGCATTCTGGCTTTGAGGTCCCTCGGCGCTCGGCTACTGGACGGCGAGGGAGTCGCGAAGGCGGCGAGCGAGGGCGAAGCGCTGCTCCGCCGCGCGGTCGACGCGGGCGACGCCACAGCCATCCGGGTGCTCGGCGCTCGGCTGCTGGACGGCAAGGGCATCACGAAGGCGGCGAGCGAGGGTGAGGCGCTGCTCCGCCGCGCGGTCGACGCGAGCGATATCGTCGCCATGTGGGCGCTCGGCACTCGACTGCTGGACGGTAGGGGCGTCGCGAAGGCCGCGGACGAGGGCGAGGCGCTGCTCCGACGCGCGATCGACACGGGCGACACCACCGCCATGTGGGCGCTCGGCACTCGGCTGCTGGACGGCAAGGGCGTCGCGAAGGCCGCGGACGAGGGCGAGGCACTGCTCCGTCGCGCGATCGACGCGGGCGACACCACCGCCA
>Ga0208628_1000125_pt1 | contig 47197 bp, 49 predicted proteins | sample LakWasMet16_LOW5_2_FD_183864 | JGI IMG/M metagenome (GOLD analysis project Ga0208628, IMG submission 183864) | Freshwater sediment methanotrophic microbial communities from Lake Washington under simulated oxygen tension - Sediment Metagenome... | ecosystem: Environmental > Aquatic > Freshwater >... | reverse complement strand
ACCGGCTTTTCGGTGCTTGATGTGATCAATACGTGCCGCGCAGTTACCGGTATGCCAATTGGCTATCAAATCATTGACCGACGTGCGGGCGATCCCGCCGCATTGGTCGGTAGCGCCGCACTGGCAAGGTCTGTGTTGGGCTGGCAACCGACTTATCCTGATTTGAACGGGATAGTGGCGACGGCCTGGGATTGGTTCACGAATTCTTACAGGAAAAATTGAGCAGCATGACTTTTATTCTCGGCATCAACGCGTTTCACGGAGACTCCTCCGCCTGCCTGATCAAGGACGGCCAAATAATAGCGGCTGCCGAAGAAGAGCGTTTTCGCCGAATCAAGCATTGGGCAGGTTTTCCAAGCCAGGCGATTGAATATTGTTTGAAAGAAGCGGGTATTGATCTCTCGGCGATTGAGCATCTGGCAATCAATCAGGATTCCAAGGCGAATCTCGGAAAAAAACTTGCCTACACGATTGTCAAACGTCCGGATTTGAGTTTCGTGCTCGATCGAATTCGCAACAAGCGCGAGCGCGCCGGCGTTGCCGATCATCTGGCCCAGGCTTTTCCGGACAGTCACTTCAAGGGCAAAGTGCATGCGGTCGAGCACCATGTTGCGCATCTTTCTTCCGCGTTCCATGTTTCGCCGTTTGAAAAAGCGGTGATTGTTTCGGTGGACGGCTTCGGTGATTTTGCCAGCGCCGCCTGGGGTGTCGGCAACGGCATTGATATCAATGTCGAGGAGCGTGTTTACTTTCCGCATTCGCTCGGTATTTTCTATCAGGCATTGACGCAGTACCTGGGTTTTCCGCATTACGGCGACGAATACAAGGTGATGGGCTTGGCGCCTTATGGCGAACCGAAGTATCTGGAAAAAATGCGCGAGATCGTAAAGCTTGAGCCGGATGGTGGTTTCAAATTGAATCTGGATTACTTCCGTCATCACAAAGAAAAAATAGATTACGAATGGGAGAACGGTTCGCCATCGGTCGGTATTCTTTTCTCGGATAAATTGATCGAGCTGCTGGGGCCATCGCGCAGCCCGGACTTGCCGCTCGAGCAATACCACAAGGATTTGGCCCGCTCGATCCAGGCGATGTATGAAGAAGCTTTCTTCCATCTGCTCAATACCCTGCACAAGAAACACGGAATGGATCAGCTTTGCATTGCCGGCGGTTGCGGCATGAACTCGGTCGCCAACGGCAAGGTAACCCTGCAGACGCCGTTCAAGGAAATCTATGTGCAATCGGCTGCCGGCGATGCAGGTGGCGCGATTGGCGCGGCTTATGCGGTCTGGCATGAACTGGGCGGTGCCCGCGGGCCCGTGATGGATCATGCCTACTGGGGACCGGAAGCGGGCGATGCGGAAATTGAAAAACTTCTGCAGGAACGCTCGCAGGAAATTACCGATCAGGCGTGCGTCACGCAAAAATATTCCGATGAAACACTGCTTTGCAAAAAGGTCGCCGCGAATGTCGCTGACGGCCAGGTGATTGGCTGGTTTCAGGGCCGCATGGAGTGGGGCCCGAGAGCCCTGGGTAATCGTTCGATTGTCTGCGACCCGCGTCGCGCCGACATGAAAGACATCCTGAATTTGAAAATCAAGCGTCGCGAATCATTCCGCCCATTTGCACCTTCGATATTGCGTGAATCGGTTCTGGACTGGTTTGAACTGGATGGTGAAGTACCTTTCATGATGCAGGTTTACCAGATTCGTGCCGAACAACGCAGCAGGATTCCCGCCGTTTGCCACGTGGACGGTTCCGGGCGTTTGCAAACCGTCTATGAAAAAACAAATCCGCGCTATTACCATTTGATCGAGGAATTCAATGCGCTCACCGGCGTGCCGATGGTCCTGAATACTTCGTTCAATGAAAACGAGCCCGTCGTGTGTACGCCGAGGGAAGCGCTGGATTGTTTTCTGCGTACCAAGATGGATTGCCTGGTGATGGGTGATTGGGTTCTGGAACGGAATCAGGATAAAAAAGCTGACTGATACCGGATGAAATTTTCAGGGCAAACAGTCGGCGCGGCCGAAGGAGTCAAACAAGCAGTGACCGAGGTAGCAAGTACGGCACCCGAAAGGGCTCTCCATCTGGATGGCTTGAGGTTCTTTGCTTTTTTTTCGGTATTCCTTCATCACGCTTTGAAGATACCCATGCTTTGGGCAGGCGTTGACGTGTTCTTCGTGATTAGCGGTTACCTGATTACCGGTATTTTGCTGAAGAGCAGGGAGAAGCCGAATTATTTTTCGACTTTCTACAAACGCCGTTTTCTCAGAATCTTTCCGCCGTATTACTTGTTCATCACGATAGTTTTTCTTTTTTTCGAAAAAAGCAATTTCGAAACGATCTTTTACTACTTTACTTATTTAAGCAATTTCAACGATGCCTTCCATTATTCGGGAACCGTGAATTCGCTCACACCGATGTGGTCGCTTGCAATCGAAGAGCAGTTTTATCTTGTATGGCCTTTGTTTATCTGGGCCTTGGGAAGAAAAGGCATTGTCTGGATGTCCATCATCCTGTTGCTGCTTGCTCCGGCTCTGAGATTTGCCGTAGCAATTTGTGCGGATAATCATTGGCCTGCCTATTTTCTGCTGCCCTGTCGTGCCGACCTGTTGGCTGCCGGCAGTCTGCTTGCCGTCATGCAAATGACGGTGACCGATGCCAAATTCCTGAAGATAAGTGCCTATGCAGCAATGCTGGCAATAGCATCGGCAATCTTGTTCGTGATGGCGGCAATCTTCCTGGATGATTTCAGGACCGGGTCGAATTCGGTATTGTTCAATACGCTGGGTTACAGTCTGGTCATGCTGATGGCGGCCGGTCTTGTCGCGTATCTGATCCCAAGAAATAATTCCATCCTGGGAAGAATTTTGAAGTTCAGGCTGTTTGTCTATCTTGGCACCATCAGTTACGTGCTTTATCTGGTTCACAAACTGGTTTTAATCCAGATGGGCTCGCTTGGTTTGTCAACATGGCTTTATGTGCTTGCATCGTTCACGATAACGGTATTGATAGCAATGTGCTCGTGGCGTTTCCTTGAAGCGCCGCTGCAACGCTACAAATCGAAAATTGCCGCGTATTGAATCATGAAAATCCGGATATTCAAGCACCAATGTTCGCAGGACGCTCAACTGAAATGATCAAGGGCAGTAAAAAAATCCTGATTCTCTGCGATTGGCTGCCGCCCGACTTTGGTGCGGTCGGCCAATACGCAGTGGGGTTTGCAAAAGCGCTTGCCGAACAGGGACATGACGTCAACCTGTTCGGTTTTTCGTCCACTTCTTCAAGCACGACGAAAGAAGGCAATGTCCTGACCCGCCGGATTCATCGCAGCCAATATGATCGCGGCAATTTCATCAAACGCGCGTTCTGGACTTTCGGTGCGAATATCGCGTTGCTGTTTGCAGCGAGACGGGAATTTTTCGCGGCCGATGAAATCCGTTTTACCGGATCGCCCCCCTACCTGATTCATTTCGTGATGCCGCTGGCTTTTGTGTTTCGCAAGAAAACCCGATATCGCATCACCGATTTCCATCCGGAATGCTTGATGGCGACTTACGAGAAAGTGCCGTTCTGGATGAAGGCCCTGCATAGGCTGACACTGGCCTGGCGTCGCCGCGTAAGCGTGATTGAAGTATTGGGTGAAGATCAAAGACGCCACATCATGGCGGCAGGTATTGCCGCGGATCGCGTCGAGTTATTGCGCGATCCATCACCGATCAGTTTCGATGGCAAGCATGTTGCTACCGAGGTGCCAGAGTCTTTGCGCAAGCGAAAAATAATCCTGTACTCCGGCAATTGGGGCGTGGCGCATGATCACCTCACCTTTGTCGAAGGTTTTGAAGCTTTTTGCCGTGAAAACCCCGATGTCGCCGGGGTCTGGCTGAATGCTACCGGTGGACGCGCGGATCTGGTTGAAGCCGAGTTGAAAGGGCGAGGCTTGCCATTCGTGCGAACGCGCCCGGTGCCACTGGAGCAATTACCTGCGGTTTTACTGGCGGCCGATGTGCATCTGATTACGCTGGTTGACCGATTCGTCGGTTACGTATTGCCGTCAAAAGTCTATGCCTGCATAGCCTCGAACAAGCCGATTTTATTTATTGGCAGCCGTGGCTCGGATGTGCATCTTTTGTCTGAACAACAACGCAACGAAAACAGCTATCAACAAGTCTCCGTAGGCGATTCCCGACAAGTCCGCATCGCGCTGGAAAGATTGCTGGGTGTCGCCTGAGCCCGAGAAAAGGTATGCTGTCATGCAGCAAACACAGGAGAAATTCGTGAGCAGAGTTCTAGTATTGGGCGCCGGCGGTTTTATTGGCAGCCATCTGGTTAAGCGCCTGAAATCGGAAGGTCATTGGGTCCGCGGCGTGGATCTGAAGAATCCGCGTTACGCCAGTTCGCCGGCCGACGAATTCCAAATCGCCGATCTTCGCATTTACGACAATGTGCTTGCCGCGCTTGATGGCGGTTTCGACGAGGTTTATCAACTCGCGGCCGATATGGGCGGTGCAGGTTTCGTCTTTACCGGCGAGCATGATGCCGACATCATGCATAACTCGGCGCAAATCAATATTCACGTACTCGATGTTGCAAGAAAACATAAAATTGGCCGGATTTTCTATTCGTCCTCGGCCTGCATGTATCCGGAGCACAACCAGCTCGATCCCGACAATCCAAAATGCAATGAAGCGTCTGCGTATCCTGCTGCGCCCGATTCGGAATACGGCTGGGAAAAACTGTTCAGCGAGCGCCTGTATTTTGCCTATGCCCGCAATTACGGCATGACGGTACGCGTTGCCCGTTATCACAATATTTTCGGACCGGAAGGTTCATGGCACGATGGTCGAGAAAAAGCGCCCGCTGCACTTTGTCGCAAGGTTGCAATGACTTTGGATGGCGACGTGATTGAAATGTGGGGCGACGGCAAGCAGACCCGCTCGTTCCTGTATGTGGATGAATGCGTCGAAGCGACCTTGCGTTTGATGCGTTCGGATTTTTCCGGCCCGGTCAATATTGGTTCCGAAGAAATGGTTTCGATCAACCAGTTCGCCGACATGATCATGGCGATTGCCGGCAAGAAACTGGGCGTAAAACACATCCCCGGCCCAACTGGCGTGCGTGGCAGAAATTCCGACAATCATCTTATCCGTGAAAAGCTGGGCTGGGCACCGTCATTGCCGCTTGATCAGGGTCTTCGGAAAACCTATGCATGGATTGCCGAGCAGGTTGCGAAAGGCGCAAGCGATACAGAGTGACCGGATAAGATTGGATGAACATCCTCGTGACCGGCGGTGCCGGTTATCTCGGTTCGCATACCGCGCTGGCGTTGTTGGAGCGAGGCCATTGCGTTGTGGTTTTGGACAATTTCAGCAATAGTTCGCCGCACGTTATCGCAAGACTGGAATCCCTTTCGAACAAAAGCGTTCCCTTATGCCGTGCAGATATTCGTGACGGTGAAAAAGTTCTGAAAGCGATGAAAACCCATGATATAGATGCGGTCATGCACTTTGCCGCATTGAAAGCAGTGGGGGAATCATGTAGCCAGCCCGCACAGTATTTCGACAATAATATTTCCGGAACGATTTCCTTGTTGCTCGCGATGCGACAGGTTGGCATAAAGCATTTTGTTTTCAGTTCGTCTGCCACTGTCTACGGCGATACGGACAAAAATCCCATTTCGGAAACTGCACCGAGGTGCGCTGCCAGCCCCTATGGCCGCAGTAAACTGATCATTGAGGATATGTTGCAGGATGTTTGCGCGGCACATCCGGATTTTCATGCCGCGATCTTGCGTTATTTCAATCCTGTCGGTGCGCATCCGAGTGGTTTGATCGGCGAAAATCCGCTTGGAACCCCGAATAATTTGATGCCTTATTTATGCCAGGTGGCCATCGGCAAACACCGGAAGCTCTCGGTGTTTGGAAATGATTATCCGACCCCGGATGGCACCGGCATGCGGGATTACCTGCATGTGATGGATCTGGCGCGCGCGCATGTGGATGCGCTGGAATATCTGCAAGCGGGCAATGGAAATATTACCGTCAATCTCGGAACCGGGCATTCATACAGCGTGCTCGAAATAATCCGCAGTTTCGAATTGGCGACCGGTCTGGAAATTCCATACGAGATCGTCGGACGCCGCCACGGCGATGCTGCCCATTTATGTGCCGACCCCGGCCTGGCAAAAAGTTTGTTGAACTGGCAAGCCGAATTCGATTTGATTCGCATGTGCACGGACGCATGGCGTTGGCAGTCGGGTAACCCTAATGGGTATGAAAGTTAAATTCCCTGTTTTGGTTTTTGGTCCCCTCCACCGTGCTCTTTCTTTTTACGGGGCAGAAGAGTTTTAGTCCCCTCCCCGTTTACGGGGGAGGGCTAGGGTGGGGGCACAAGATCGCCAGATGCCAGATAAGAATAAATAACATCAAGCACCGAATCAGTCTGCAAAAGCACCTCGTTATTCCAGAATCGCAATACCTCATGACCCTGCGACCTCAAATAATGACTTCGTCTTTGGACATACACGATTGCAGCTGCATGTTGGCCGCCATCGACCTCAATTACTAGCATTTCTTCCAGACAGACAAAATCACAGATATAGGGGCCGACCGGATGTTGGCGACGAAACTTGAATCCTGCAACCTGGCGATGGCGTAAATGTCGCCACAAAACCTGCTCTGCATCTGTAAGGTTTTTTCTCAGCACTCGTGCTTGGTGTGTCTTCTGGTTTTTTCGCATTTTCACGTCTCGACCGGAGATATGAATTTGCGGGATTATTTTTTGTGTGAATGTCAGATGATGTGGTGGAGTTGTGTAGGGATTTTCTGAAAATGTTTCAGCGTGTTTTTTGCCCCCACCCTAACCCTCCCCCGTAAAAAGAAAGAGCACGGGGGAGGGGACTAAAAGCCAAAAGCTAAAAGCTAAAAGCTAAAAGCTAAAAGCTAAAAGCTAAAAGCTAAAAGCTAAAAGCAGCCATAACTTGCTCGCCAGAGATGCTTTTCCCGTTCTAACCCTCAGCACGGCATGCCATGCTGCGCTGAGCAAAAAAGAGCAGGGTAGCTAGTTCCAGTCCCCTCCCCCGTTTACGGGGGAGGGCTAGGGTGGGGGCAAACGCCCTTTCAGCCCGCCTGGTATTTCTGCATTATTTTCAGGACAGTATCGAGTGCATGCCGTGCATTCTCGAATCGTTCCGGAAACATGGCCAGTAATTTTTCGGCGATATCGCCCGTCTTCATTTTCTGCTTCACCGCAAGCAACACTTCCAGGCTGATCGCTCCGCTCTGGTTAAGCTCCGGAATAAAATCCGGCGACGAGAAGGCAAGTTTTCTTTGTGAAATCGGGCGGCTGTTGAATGTGGATTGCTTGAAGCGGGAAAGCGATTTCCCTTCACTGTCGAAGTGTTCCGAGATCCAGCTATAGATGTATTCGTCGCCGATCAATTTCACGGAAAATTTAGTGCGCAAACGTTCGCCTTTTTTTACGACAAGCGGCTTCTCGAGCGGGAAAAAAGCATTGCCGTAAACCAGACCGGGCAGGTTGGGTGCATTGGAGTAAGCGGCGCCGGGTCCGATATCGCCATCAAACCAGACGCATAGACCGTGCACGATGCCGTCATCGGTTATCTGCCAGTCGCATTCGCCATCCAGATTCGGGCTTGAAACTTTCGCATAATCGATTTCACCCCAGCATCTGGGTTCTGCCAACATGGTGACGGTGGGTGTTGCCGGCCGACGCCACCAGGAATTCACCAGAAAGCTTCGACCGGCGCTCAAGTCCACGCCGTGGACATCGTTCGCCCAGGCTTTGTCGATGGTGTTGTAGTCATCCGGCGATTGAATCGGCACAGCATGTAATACATCTCGTCTGGGCAGCAGGGTTCCGCCGGGCTTCAGATGTCTTGCGATGGCATCGCGCATCGAATGGATATTGAAATTATAAAAAGGCATGGTGCCGTGCAAATCACCGATCACGATATCGACTTTTTCGGGCAATTCGATTTCGGTGGACAGTCCCTGCAGCCATGTAATCCTTTCGCTGCCGGGATTGTTTTTCACGCACAGTTTTCCGACTTCGATCGCGTTGTCGGGTTCCACGGCATACACTTTTTTTGCGCCCAGCTTGCAGGCCAATAGCGCAAAAAAGCCGGCGCCGGTACCAATCTCGAGTACGACGGTTTCAGGAGTAATGATATTTGTCAGCGTCGTTACGAAAGCCAGCGTACGCGCCGGATCGATCACCATCTCGCCGTAGTCCCTGATCGAATAGCCGTCAAATATATGCATGATTATTTTTAATGTTGGATATGTTGAATTAGCCGGTCAAGTAAACGCGGGTTGTTTTTGAAGTCGTGCGGGTAGCTTAAACGATATGCCGGAATGCTTTGCGTCAACGCGGCGGTGGATTGCATCAATTGCCGCGAGTGCTGGCGATTGCCCAGGTCCAGCCGAAAGCTGCGTTCGATCAATTCGATACAGGTGTTGCCGGGCCGCATTGTACTTATTTGAATGTCGGTTGTTGTCGTTTCGGGGTCGGACAGGAAATACATGGCGTGCAAAGGCGGTATCGATTGTCCGTGCTCGATGGTCAATGCAATGCGTTGTTTGTCGGAATATTCAGAGACCGGACTCAGCGAAGAATCGTCGGCGAAAATATCGGAAATCGAGTCTTCGTACAGGCGAAGGCTTGGATAGGTGGCCAATGCTTGCCAAACGCTGCCTTGTTGTCTCAGCAGCACGCAATCATCCGAATACAGCCGGTATCCGGCGTGGTGAAACAGGGCCGCGATCGTCGATTTGCCCCAGCCGCTTTTGCCGAGGAACAACACGGTGCGGCCATCCACGTTAACGGCACAGGCATGAAGCAAAAGCTGACCTTCATGAGCAAGCAATCGCGGTAAAACCTGATCTACCAGCAAATGCTCGATGGTGTGTTCGTCAAGCATGTCGTGCGGCAGCACTTGAACACTGCGCTGTGTGGTATCGAGGATGAAATCGCAGAACTCAGGGATGCGGAGTAAAAAACCTGTCTGATGGACGGCTATGCTCAGAGTTACGGTGTTATCGGATTCTTTCCACTCATGCAGCCAGTCGTGATTTTCCGGCTGGCGCATAGGAAGTAATACAATCTGGATCGCGGAAGAGCCCTCATTGTCCGCCTGACGGGGTAGTTCCCTGAAATTGATCGTGCTACGAAGCGTTTGGTCACCGAACAAATAAGTATTCAAGCGATGTTTATCCAAACCGGAAATAAATACGCGCCAAGTGTTGGCTTGACGCGCAGGATCTGATGCTATGAAAACTGTAGGCTTAGGGGAAGCGCATGAGCGCAGTACCCATCATGCCTTCTTGAATCGCGCCAGAGCCACCATCGGTGAGGTCTCGGAGCTGACCATAGATTTTCAAGCAGGGGCTGGCATAAGGCAGGCGCTGTGGCTGGGTATTTGCTTCAGCGGATGTCGATACTGTTTCGGTATTCATAAATAACCCCTAGTGAACTATAAGTCTTGGGCTCACCGAGCTTCAAAATGGTGAGACGGTTAACAGTTTAACGTGAGTTTGTAGATTAACAACAGCTTGCAGGCGTTTTCAGGTTAATTCAGGTTAATTTTGGGTGCTGCTGCCTGCTTTTCCGGGCTTAGGTCTGTTCGTTCAGCCAGAAATTCACGGCAGCCAATTTCAATAAGTGTTCGACGTGACTTTCGTTGACTGCCTTGAGGCTTTCAAGATTATTGAGTTGCCGATACTGGGTCTGTACGGTACCCAACACAGCATGCTGAAGCAAAGGATGCAACGATTGGGAGGTCAATACAGTACCGGATTGCTGCCAAAGGACCTTGTTGAAAAGCCAGCCGAGATGTTCCTTGCCCCTACGCCAGGCAATTTCCCGGGGCAGATGATGGCTCATGATTTGCCGTAATGCCCATTTGGGGTAGCCGTCGCGCAGTCTCAACTCCAATGGTAGCCAGGCGCAGAATTCGACCAGACGTTGATCCAGAAACGGATGTCGGGGCTCGATTCCATAGAGGCTCGCGACCCGGTGATATCGCTCGATGGCATTGGCGCTGTAGCTGCCGGCCATAACACTATAAGCCTGCTGGCCGTTTTCATTGCTATGTCTGACCCCAGCAGCATTGCCTTCCAGGGTTTGATAGCGGGTTGCGAGCCCGACTTGCTGGGCAAATTCCGGGCTGATCAGGCTTTGTTCGAGATTGCTCGGCGGCCGCAATTTACCGCGCAAGCGCCGGACAAAGCGGCGAACAGGCTGTGGAATCAGGAATTCGCTGACCAGGGGCCTTAAAAAATGTCCCAGCTTGGCATCCGGACCCCAAAACCTTACCGAGGCACGACTCTCCCGCCAGACCCGGCGCCATTGGCCCGAGCGCGCCAAATCCTGCAGGAAAGCCGCTTCTGTGAGCAGGCCGTCGGCATCTATGCCATCAAGCATGATGCGGGCGTTTGCTTGGTGAGCCTTCATATATTGCGCATGCACCAGCGTGTTGAAAGCTTCGAACGGCTCATCCAGCTGCGGCCATTGCGCCGCAATGGTTTTCAGAAGATCGGGTGATTTTTCCGGGTCGATTTCGGTGCTTTTGGCAGTGAATGCAGCTTGCATCATCCTGATCGCTTTCGTTTCCGCACAATTTGCATCACTGCTCACGGCAGAGAACGTCGCCAGGTCCGGTTTCTGCTCTTGTTTCAGCTTTTCACAGGCAAGCGCGACCACGGCAGAAGAATCCAGGCCGCCGCTCAGCATTGCGCTGATCGGCAAATGACTGCGCAGGCGGCAATGCACGGCTTCGACGAACAGCGCTTCCAGTTGATCAAGCCATTGCTTTTCGGTTTCCGGAAATGGTGATGGTGGATTCTGCAAAGGCTGCCAATAACGATATGGTGACGAGAGATCGCTGCGTTCGAGGACGAGTGTATGTGCCGGCGGCAGCCGTTTGATATCCCGAAAAAATGTGCTGCTGCAATCATGGCCTTCGAGCTGGTCGGTCATCGCATCGGCAAGCCTGCCTTCATCCAGCGCCACCGGTTTGTCCAGCAACACGCTGAGTGCATGGCTTGTCGTGGCGAAAGCAAAAATCCGATTTTCGATATGGTGGAAATAAAAAGGCCTGACACCAAGCTGATCACGGGCACAAAATAATTGCCGTGTGTGTGGATTCCAGATCGCAAAAGTAAAATCGCCAAGCAAATGTTCCACACAGGCATTCCCCCATTTTTGATGGGCGGCGAAAATCAATTCGGCATCTCCGATGGAATCAATGGCTCGGTTTGCCAAGCCTAGCGAGCCAGCGAGCGCTTCGCGATTATCCAGGCGGCTATCGCATACCACGACACAGCCAGTCGCTGGATCGGCCCAAGGCTGCGTTTCATCAAGCGCTTCGGGCGTCGTCGCCAGCAAGGCTTGCATGAAAGCCGCGTTTTCCGATACTGCGTGGCGCTGTGCATCCGGGCCGCAATGCTTGAGACGGGCGAGCATGCTGTCGATGGAGTCGGCACTGACGGCGCTGCCGTCAAGCATCACGATGCCTGCAATGGCGCTCACTTGAAACTCCGTGTATTCATTGCAATACCCGATGCTGTCCCAGATCGTCTTGCGCGAGCGGAATGCCATTCAATTCAACCCAGGCGTGTGCATCGAACAGGGTATTTTCTTTTCGTACGCCGATTTTTATTTCTGCGGCGAGGCCCTGACGTTTCAGCCAATATTCCAGCAAGACCGATTGCCGCAAACAGGTGGCGGACATCAAACCGCGTCGTCCCGCGATGGACAATAATTCGGCAGCCCGTTCTGCGCGGGCCAGTTCGGCGCTATCGGCCTGATGCAATTCGATGTTCGCGGTTTTGCGCGACAGAAAATCGCGTGTTCGCAAATACCCGAAAAATTTAAGCGAGAAGGAAATCCACGGTAGCCAGAAAATGAACCGCATCAGCAGGATTTTTTCCTGCCAGGTTAACGCAAGCCATTTTTTTAGATGGCTGCCAATCATTCGCCTACAGTAACTAAACCTGCCTCGGCGAGTTGGGCAATCAGCGCCAGCAGATCCTTCTGCAATTGTTCCGGGCTGGCTTCATAGGTGTCGCAAAGATCCTGATGTACTTGTTGCAGCGTCATATTGCGATTGATCAGGCCCCAGATATGGGTGCCGACCGGGTCCAGTCCGAAATAACGCTCACTGGCAAGGTTAAGCAGCACGGCTTCACCGGCAACTTCCTGAAAAAGCACGTCGTCGTTGGGTTGGGCTTGGTGAGCTAAGGTAATATGTTGCATAAGTTGCTTGCATCGTGGCGGGTTGCGATCCTCAGTATTCATCGAAGCCGGACATTTGTAAATCTGCTTAAATCCAAAATGAGTGAATGATGGCGTTACCGACCGATCTGCAATTCCTGCTGAAACAAACCCGGCCCTATCTTGGAAAGCTGGGGTTTGCAATGATTTTATTGGTGCTGGAAAGTGCCGTGATGCTGGCTTTGCCATGGTTTGCCGGCCAGATCGCGCAAGCCCTTTTGGTTCAGGAAATACCCACCAGACTCTTGCTGATCTGGTTGCTGGTGATGGGCTTGCAAGCTCTCATTACGATGACGGGCAGTTTTACGATGGGCAGTATCAACCAGCGGGTGACGGCTGATTTGGGTCTGCGCGTGTACGAACATCTGCAGGCCTTGCCATTGCCTTGGCACCAGCAGCGCCACCGCGGTGAAGTACTGGCGTATTTGCACAATGATGTCTGGTATATCAGCCAGTTCATTTCAAATGTGCTGATACCTTTATTGCCGATGCTGCTCACTTGCCTGGGCGCCCTCATATTGCTTTGCCGGATCGAGCCCATGCTGGGTTTGATAATTGCGGTAGCGATGCCGGCATTTTTTATCATCGTGAAATTATTGACGAGGTCCCTGCGACCACTCGCGAATCTTGCGAATGAACAGGAAGCAAAGCGCTACGGAATGTCCGAGCAAAATCTGAGCACCTTGCCGATCATCAAGGCATTTACCCGGGAGCGCGAAGAAAGCATCCGCTATGGCGCACAAACCGAAAAGCTGGTCGATCTTCAAATCCGGCAACTACGCATCACGGCATTCATGACGCCGGCCATTCGCTGGGTGATGGCGGCCTGCGTTATCGGCTTGCTATGGTTGGGTGCGACGCGCGTGGCCGCCGGAAGTCTGACCGCGCCCGAATTGATTACCTTGTTGCTGTACGGATTATTGCTGACCAATCCGCTCAGTCAGTTGGCCGATGTCTATGGCAGGCTGCAAATGGCACGCGGCAGTGCGACGCGGTTGATGGAAGTGCTGAATGAAGGCGCCGAAATCGATACTGGAACCCGCGAAATAAGCAAATTGCATGGCGACATTCGATTTGAAAATGTCGATTTCACCTATCCGGGCCGCCCGGAATTGCTTAAAAAGTTTACATTACACATCCCTGCCGGCCAGACTTTGGCGATTACCGGAGTGAACGGCGTTGGTAAAAGCACATTGGCGCACTTGCTAATGCGTTTTCTCGAGCCTGGCGAAGGAGGCGTCTTCATCGACGATATCAATGTACGCGATATCCCGCTGAAGTCGGTGCGTTCCCAAATTGGCCTGGTCAGCCAGCAGGTTTTACTGTTCAACGCCAGCGTCGGTTTCAATATCGGCTACGGCAAAGTGGCGCCGACGCAGGCACAAATTGAATCGGCGGCACGCGCGGCACATGCACACGATTTTATCCAGGCATTGCCGGATGCTTACGATACGATTATCGGTGACGAAGGCGTACGTTTATCCGGTGGCCAGAAACAGCGAATCGCGCTCGCGCGTGCGTTGTTGAAAGATCCGGCAATCCTGATTCTGGATGAAGCCACCGCCATGTTCGATCCGGATGGCGAGCGAAGCTTCATTGCCGAATGCCATGATTTGCTGCGCAGCCGGACGGTGTTGTTGATTACCCACCGACCTGCCAGTCTTGCATTGGCGGACCGGGTGATTAAATTGGAAGCAGGGCACTGGATCGATGTTCAAGCGACAGGTAGCACAACACATTAATATTTTCAGCAAGGTTCGGGTTTCGGCATGACTGCAAACGTTTCAACATCGGATTTCCCGCTCTCGCATCTGGATAAACTGGAAGCCGAGAGTATCCATATTTTTCGCGAAGTCGCGGCCGAGTTCCAGAATCCGGTCATGCTTTATTCGATCGGCAAGGATTCGTCGGTGCTGCTGCATTTATTGCGCAAGGCTTTTTATCCGGCGAAGCCGCCGATTTCGCTATTGCATGTGGACACCACCTGGAAGTTTCGCGAGATGTACACGTTCCGCGATCAGGTCGCTGAACTCTATGGCGTCGACTTGAAAGTGCATATCAATCAGGATGGTATCCGTGACGGCATTAGTCCGGTGACCCACGGCTCGGCTGTGCATACCGACATCATGAAGACGCAGGGTCTGAAACAGGCGCTCGATGCCGGCGGTTACGATGCGGCGATTGGCGGCGCGCGTCGCGACGAAGAAAAATCACGTGCAAAAGAACGCATTTTCTCGTTCCGCAATGCGCAGCATCGCTGGGATCCGAAAAACCAGCGCCCCGAATTATGGAGCCTTTACAACACCCGCATCCAGAAAGGCGAAAGCGTTCGCGTGTTCCCGATTTCAAACTGGACCGAACTCGATGTCTGGCTCTACATCTATCGCGAAAATATTCCTGTCGTGCCTTTGTATTTCGCGAAGGAACGTCCGGTGGTCGAACGCGATGGTGCACTGATCATGGTGGACGATGATCGCCTGCCATTATTGCCGGGTGAAACGCCGGCCATGAAAAAAGTAAGATTCCGCACGCTCGGTTGCTATCCATTGTCGGGCGGATTTGAATCCGACGCCGAAACTCTCGAAGCCATCATCCAGGAAATGCTGGTGGCCCGCACTTCAGAGCGACAAGGTCGCTTGATTGATTCAGATGTCGGTGCGTCGATGGAAAAGAAAAAGCAGGAGGGTTATTTCTGATGAATGCCAAAGCAGAAATCGCCGCCTATCTGAAGCAGCATGAAAGTAAATCACTGCTGCGTTTCATCACCTGCGGCAGCGTGGATGACGGCAAGAGCACCTTGATCGGCCGCTTGCTGCACGACACCAAATTATTATTCGATGACCAGCTTGCAGCATTGACGCGTGATAGTGCGCGTCACGGCACCCAAGGTGATCAATTCGATTACGCTTTGTTGCTCGATGGTCTTGAAGCCGAGCGCGAGCAGGGCATCACGATTGACGTGGCGTATCGCTACTTCAATACCGAGCGGCGGAAATTCATCGTGGCCGATTGCCCGGGCCATGAACAATACACCCGCAATATGGCGACAGGCGCTTCGACTGCCGATGTTGCAATCGTGCTGGTCGATGCCCGCAAAGGCTTGTTGACCCAGACGCGTCGTCACAGTTATATCGTCAGTTTGCTTGGCATCAAGCACGTCGTTCTTGCGGTGAACAAGATGGATTTGGTCAACTACGATCAAGCCGTGTTTGACGAAATTCTTGAACAATACATGGCGCTGGCACAGCAACTGAATATCGCCTCGGTAACAGCGATTCCCCTGTCGGCCCTGAAGGGTGACAACGTGATTCTCAATAGTCGGGCGATGCCCTGGTATTCCGGCCCGACGTTGCTGGAGCATCTTGAAACCGTCGAGATTCAGGCAACAGAATCGCTACAGGGCTTTCGTTTGCCGGTGCAATGGGTTTGCCGTCCGCACCAGAATTTTCGTGGCTTTGCCGGCAATATCGCCGCAGGCAGAATCAAGGTCGGCGATGATATCGTGGTCACGCCTTCCGGCGTTCGTTCGAAAGTCGCATCGATCATTCGCGGCGACAAGGAAGTAAGCGAAGCTTATCGCGGGCATTCGGTGATCATCAGCTTGACCGATGAAATCGATATCAGCCGTGGCGACGTGATCAGTGCGGCCAGCGATGCGCCACCGATTTCGGATCAGGTTGCTGCCCATGTGTTGTGGCTCAGTGACGCACCGTTGATGCCGGGACGTGGCTATTGGCTGAAATTGGCGACCCGCACGGTCAGCGCGCAGGTCAGTGAAATAAAACACAAGATTGATGTCAACACGCAGGAAACGCTCGCGGCCAAGCGGCTGGAATTGAATGAAGTCGGTTACTGCAATTTAAGTTTCGACCAGGCGATTACCTTCGAGAGTTACCGTGATAATCCGACGCTGGGCAGCTTCATCCTCATTGATCGCCAGACCAATGCGACCGTCGCTTGCGGCACGATTGATTTCGCCTTGCGTCGCGCTGCCAATTTGCATTGGCAAGCAGTGACCGTCGATAAACATGCGCGCTCCTTGATCAAGGGGCAGACCGCACGTTGCCTCTGGTTCACCGGATTGTCGGGTTCGGGTAAATCGACGATTGCCAATCTGGTGGAAAAGCGTTTGCATGCACTGGGTCATCACACCTATTTGCTTGATGGCGACAACGTGCGCCACGGCTTGAACAAGGATCTGGGTTTTACCGACGAAGATCGTGTCGAAAATATCCGTCGCGTCGCGCAAGTCGCGAAATTGATGACCGATGCCGGCTTGATCGTGCTGGTCTCGTTTATTTCGCCGTTCAGAAGCGAGCGTGACATGGCGCGCTCGCTGTTTGCACCAGGCGAGTTTGCCGAAGTGTTCGTCGACACACCGCTGGAAATATGCGAACAGCGTGATGTCAAAGGCTTGTACGAAAAAGCGCGGGCCGGAAAAATCCCTAACTTCACCGGTATCGATTCGCCTTATGAAGCACCGTCGAATCCCGAGTTCCATTTGCAGACCGAAGGTACGAGTGCGGAAGTGTTGGCGACGAGAGTCGTTGACTATATCCGTCAGAAATAGCTTCTTCGAAAAATACCGGAAATGGAAAAACCCCTGCATGCAGGGGTTTTTCATGATCGTGCAAACACATTATTTTTTCGAAGATTTGACCATGCCGTAAATGACAAGCAGCACAATCGCGCCGATCACCGAAGCAATGAAGCTCACCGGTTCACCTTCGTGGTACCAGCCCAGCAGCAGGCCGATATGCTTGGCAAGAAAAGCGCCGCCAACACCCAGAATAATCGTCCAGAAAAACCCGAGCTTGTCGTTGCCGGGTTTCAAGGCGCGCGCCAGCAAGCCGGCAATAAAACCAATAATGATCGTCCAGATAATCGACATCAATCTCTCCCGTTGTTTAGTGAAGAATCAGCAGCAACCGTGTTCGCCGAAATGCGCATTGCCTTCATGCACGGCAACGCCGCGGGTCAATCCTTTTTCACTGGCATCGTAATGGTCGCCTATCACTTTTGCGACCACCGATGTAACGCGTTTGCCGGTCGGGATATGCAGGAATTCATTCGGACCATGCGCATTGGAATGCGGACCGAGAACTCCGGTAATCATGAACTGCGCACCCGGAAATTTTTCGCCCAGCATGCCCATGAACGGAATCGTGCCGCCTTCGCCCATATACATTGCCGGTGCACCGTAAAACGCCAGGCTGGCCTGATCGATGCTGTTTTCCAGCCAAGGCGCAAGCAAGGGTGCATTCCAGCCGGTCGAGGCTTTCTCGACTTCGAAACTCACTTTTGCGTTGTACGGCGGGTTTTCCGTGAGTACGCGTTGCAATACTTCGGAAGCTTTTTTCGGATCGAGTGTCGGTGGCAAACGCAGCGACAATTTCACCGCCGTGTAAGGGCGAAGCACATTGCCTGCATTGCTCAGGCTCGGCATGCCTTCAACGCCGGTGATCGATAGCGCGGGACGCCAGGTACGGTTCAACACCAGTTCGGTCAAATCCGTATTCATCGCCTGCATCCCGGCGATGAACGGGAATTTATCGTAAACGGCGGTGTCCAGAACTTTCGCGCAGGATTTCGCCTGCTGCATGCGTTGATCCGGCACTTCCACGTATAAATCCTCGACCAGGATTTTTCCGGTGATCTCGTCTTCGAGACGCGATAACAAATGCCGCAGGATACGGAAGCTCGACGGCACGATGCCGGAAGCATCGCCGGAATGCACGCCTTCTTCGAGTACGCTGACTTTAAGATTACCGCCGGCCAAACCACGCAGCGAGGTCGTGCACCAGAGTTGATCGTAATTGCCACAACCCGAATCGAGACAAACCACCAGCGAAGGTTTGCCAATGCGTTCGGCAAGATGATCAACATAGAAAGGCAAATCGTAACTGCCGGATTCTTCGCAGGCTTCGATCATTACCACGCAACGGCTATGCGGCTTGCCTTGCGCCTGCAATGCACGAATCGCGGTCAGCGAGCCGAAGATCGCGTAACCATCGTCGGCGCCGCCACGACCATACAATTTGTCCTGCTTCAGCACCGGTTTCCAGGGACCGAGATCATCTGCCCAACCGGTCATTTCCGGCTGTTTGTCGAGATGGCCGTAAAGCAATACGCAATCATCGCCGCTACCTGGAATTTCAATAAAAATAAGCGGCGTGCGACCTTCAAGCTGCACCACTTCCACCGTCATGCCGGCGATGTCCTGCTGTTTGGCCCAGTCAGCCATTAGGTCTACGGCCGCATCCATATAGCCGTGCTTCTGCCAGTCGGCATCGAACATCGGGGATTTATTGGGAATGCGGATGTATTCGATCAATTGCGGGACGATGTCGCCGTCCCAAGCGTCACTCACTAAACGATCAGTCTTTGCGGTATCCATAAGTATTCCTGTTCACAGACCTTCATTCTAGACCTCATTAAAGCCGATCGCACCTCCGAGGGGGTGAAGCCGTAGGGAAAATCCGACAGTCATTCAGTGAAAACGCCTACAAAAAGCCGGGTGGTACGGCGATAGGACGCATCCTGCCGAAACAGCAGACTGTCTTCACCGAAACGGCATCGCCGCAACGGACTAACCCACCCAGGAGATTCGCATGAAAAATCTGTTCCTTATCGTGAAAACCCTCGTCTTGTCGGCATTGCTGGCAAGCTCGGCCTTTGCCGCAGAAAAAGTGAACATCAATACGGCGGACGCAGCCACGCTTGATCGCGTGCTCATCGGCATTGGCCCAAGCAAGGCAGAAGCCATTGTTGTTTACCGCAAACAAAACGGCGCATTCCGCAGTGCCGATCAGTTAGCCAGCGTGAAAGGTATTGGCCTGGCTACCATCGAAAAAAATCGTGATCGCATCTTGTTGGGCGGTGTAGCGCCGGCGACTGCTCCAGCCAAAGCGGCTCCGGGCAAGGCGCCTGCAACTAAAGCGCCTGCGGCTAAAGCGAAAGCGGCGCCGACGAAAGCGCATTGATCGATCTCGCAAAACTGGTCGCGCTCTACATTGGCGCGACTTTTTGTATTTCAAATAAACGGAGGGCAATATGGCAACAACCGTGAATGAATCGAAAGCGGTAGTCCATGTAAAACCGCCAGACAAAAAGGCTTCAACAAAAGAACAGGTGCCAATTCAAAATCAGGCTTATTTGCTGACGGCGACAACCATTTTCAGGCGGCCGGTATTCCGTGATGTAGATACAGCAAGAGCAGCGGCATCGGTACACAATATGCGATGGGTTTGGCGTGATAGCCAGGTACTGGCATGGGTGTTGATGCCCGATCAATGGCATGGTCTGGTTGTCCTCGGCCAGAACGACGAAACACGAAAATTGATGGGTCGATTCAAAACGGCGACCGCAAAAGCCATCGATGCCAGATACAAAAAAATCGGATGGCTGTGGGGCAATGGTTTCCAAGAGCAGGCTTTAAAACAGGATGTAATACTTCGGGATGCAGGAAGACATCTGGTAACGCATCCGATCAGGGCGGGTCTTGTCGATGATATCCGCAAGTATCCTTATTGGAGTGCGATCTGGCTGGAAACGGGGAACGACCATCTGGCCTGGCCCGGCTCGCGCAGATGAGCTTTCCTGCAGTAAACTTGCAGCATGCACGTCCAGCTTATCCCTGCCAATGAATACCAGCGGACGCGCTGGAAAAACGGCTTGGGCTGGACACGGGAAATCATTCGCCATCCCGAAGCATCCGAAAACTGGTCGTGGCGTTTATCCATTGCCGAAGTGGATAAAGACGGCCCGTTTTCGGCTTTCGAAAATATTGATCGCGAATTGATATTGCTGAGTGGCGAAGGCATGCGTCTTGATTTTGCCGATGGTGAATCCGTCATCTTGAATCCACCGCACGATAAACATCGCTTTGCCGGCGAACGGGAATTGCACGCGTCATTGATCAGCGGCCCGACACAGGACTTCAATGTGATGTGGCATCGTGATCGCTACGAAGCTTTGGTGTTACATCGTCCGCTAGTGGGCCCGATGGTGTTTTTTAGCGAGAAAAACGTGACTTGGGCGATTTACATGCTCAGTGGAATTGCCCAGTTCAAGGATCAAGCGTATCAGATGCGAATCCAGCAGGGAGACAGTGCCTTGCTGTTGCCGGACGATAAAGGTGGGCGATTGATTATCGATGGTGGTGGTGAGGTGCTGTTGGTGAAGCTAAGTTTAAAGACTGATGTCTAAGCCAGCCTTTCAAGTGAAAAGGCAGTGGACTCTTGCCGTTTCACTGATAGCTTTCCCCGGTTACATAGCAGCTACGACAATCGTCACGCCGTCTCTCACTAATCATGTTGCGCAATCGGATCTGGTTTTTACTTCAAAGGTCCTATCAGGTAAATGCCTGCTCGAAAATTGCCGTGAATCAAGACCGGGCGTTGTAATGAGGGAGTACAGCTTCAAATGCGAGATGCCTATTTACGGGCAATGCCCCGAGGCAAAGATTTTCCGTTCGGGCGCAGCCCTTAAGATCGGCAGTGATTATGTTCTAGTAAGATTTACCGATGATGGTCGAAGTGTCTATATGCCTATTGAACTTCGAGAGAACAATTCGCGCATCGTGTATTACGGGCAAAAATTATTCGGTGTCCAGCTGTACAAAACCGGGCAGAAAGACAGGGTGAATTCCGATTACCTCTACTATCGGCTTGATGATTTTATTTCAGAGGTTCACAGGATTAAAAACGTCGAAACACGGTAGTTTGGAGTTAATTCCTGTCATCACAGGTAAACACCGCGCCATCTTCGACCTTCACCGGGAAAACCACCGTCGGCGTATAAGCCGGAGCACATAGTGCTTCACCGGTGCGCAAATCGAATTTTGCACCGTGACGGATACATTCGATGCTGAAGCCGTCGACTGGGCCTCCGGCCAATTCGCCACCATCATGAGTACAGACATCCTCGATTGCATAGAACTGGCCATCGATGTTGTAAACCGCAATCGCGGTGTCGCCGTCGAACACGACTTTATATTCGCCGGGCAGGCAATCGATGGTGGCGCAGACTTTGACCCAATTCATTTTGGTAATGTCCAATTCAATAATTCTGCAAGTTGATGGTTTGAATCGCCACTAAAGAGGCTCCCACACCCAGATCATGCTCACAAGTCTTTGCTCAGCAGTTCAAAGCGCAGGTCGTCCCGTTTCGGGATGCCGAAGCGTTCGTCGCCATAGGGAAATGGTTTGTGAATTCCGGTTCGGGCATAGCCACGGCGTTCGTAAAAGGCAATCAGGCTGTCGCGAATATCAATAACCGTCATTTCCATGCGTGGGCACAGCATTTCATCGCGCGCCTGACGTTCGGCTTCTGCCAGCAAAAGTTTTCCGATTCCGCCACCCTGCAACCCAGGCTGTACCGAAAACATCCCGAAGTAAGCGGCGGTATTGGCCTGTTTCTCGATATGGCAGCAGGCGAGCAATTCGCCGTCTTTTTCCACCAGTAAAATACGGTTGTCTGGTGCGGACATTGTTTTTTGCAGGCTATCGGCATCAATGCGCTGGCCATCCAGCATGTCGGCTTCGGTCGTCCATCCGGCACGGCTGGCGTCGCCGCGATAGGCGGATTCAACCAGTGCAATCAATGCGGGAATGTCGGCGGTTTGTGCGATACGAAAACTCAACATGATGAAATCCTATCCGAGTAATTTTCTGACTTTGTGAATGGCTGCGACCAGCGCATCGACTTCCTGCTCGGTATTATAGAAAGCCAAGGAAACACGACAAGTCGCGGCAACGCCGAAGAATTCCATCAGCGGATGTGCGCAATGTTGCCCCGAACGAACGGCAATGCCTTCGAGATCCAATAAGGTCGCCAGATCATGTGAGTGCGCGCCTTCCAATAAAAATGAAATTACCGCCGCTTTCTCCGATGCTTCACCGAAAATTCTCAGGCCCGGAATTTCCTTCAGGGCATTGGTTGCATAGGCCAGCAAGGCTTGTTCGCGTTGATGGATATTCTCCATCCCGATCGATTCCAGGTAATCCACTGCGGCACCAAGCCCGATCACACCGGCGATATTCGGCGTGCCGGCTTCGAATTTATGCGGTGGATCGTTGAATACGGTCTTTTCGAAACGCACTTCCTTGATCATTTCACCGCCGCCAAAAAAAGGCGGCATGGCTTCGAGATGTTCGCGTTTGGCCCAGAGCCCGCCGGTGCCGGTCGGGCCGCACATTTTGTGGCCGGTGAAGACATAAAAATCGCAGCCAATGGCGGCAACATCGACTTTGCGATGAGGTATGGCTTGCGAGCCATCAATCACGGTGGCGATTCCGCGTTTGCGGGCTTCGCGACAAATGCTTTCGACCGGATTCACGGTGCCGAGCACATTGGAAACATGGGTGATGCCTAGAATTTTTACTTCTGGCTTCATCGCCTGCCAAAGTGCCGGCAAATCTATTTCACCGGAGGCAGTGATTTCCGCAACGCGGATTTCGGCGCCGGTACGCTCGGCAATCAATTGCCAAGGCACGATATTGGCATGGTGTTCCATGCGCGACAGCAAAATGACATCGCCGGTTTTCAAGCGCGGTAGCGCGAAGCTGTAAGCCACCAGATTGATCGCCTGCGTGGTACCGGAGGTAAGCACCAGATCATCGGGACGAACATTGATAAAGCGCGCGAGCTTTTGGCGTGCGGCTTCAAAAGCCTCGGTGGCTTCCATGCCGAGCGTATGTACGGCACGGGAAATATTGGCATTGTGTTCGCGGTAAAAGCTGTCGACGACATCAATTACCGACGATGGTTTTTGTGCGGTATTGGCCGAGTCGAAATAAACAAGCGCTTTACCGTTTACGCTGCGCGCAAGTACCGGGAAATCATTGCGGACTTTTGCCCAGTCGACACCCATGCTCATGCCGTCACCTCGATCGTTTGCAGCATTTTTTCGAGATGCGGGGAAACGATGTCGATCAGTTCATCGCTCGCCAGCACTTTCAGCGTTTCCTTGCAGAAGGCATGGGTCAGCATGGCCTTGGCCTGAGTTTCCGGAATGCCGCGTGCACGCAGATAAAACAGATGGCCGGCATCGAGACGCCCAACCGTTGCGCCATGGCTGGCGGTAACTTCATCGGCATGAATGACCAACACCGGTTGGGTATCGATTTCGGCATTATCGGACAGCAATAAATTCTTGTTCGACAGGTGCGCCGCTGCGCCATCGGCGCCTTTTTCAATCAAAATGCCGCCATGAAAAACGGCACGGCCACGTTCGGTTGCCAGCCCGCGCCAGAATAGATTACAGGAAGTGTTTTTTGCGATGTGCCGAATATCCAACCGGGTATCGACGTGGCGACGGCCGCCGGCAATCAAGCTGCCATTGGCATTGACCGTTGCACCGTCGCCCAGCAGATTTACCTGCAGGTCGTGACGCGATAGATGTGCACCCAACTCCAGATCCAGACGGTGATAGCTTGCTTTGTCTAGCAACGAGGCTTCCGTACGCAGGAAATGACTCGCGCCAATATCATCTTGCTGGATGCGGGCATGCGTCAGTTCTGCGCCGGCTGCCAGGGAAACCTCGCATAGATGATTGACGAGATGTTGCTGTGGATCCTGCGATACATGATGTTCGACCAGATTCAATTTTGCGTTTTCACCCAGCACGATCTTGTGGCGGAAATGGATCGCCAGATCCTGTCCGGCTTTGACGGAAACGAAAACCGCATGCAGGCAGGTATCTATCGCGGCATTTTTTTCTATATTGATCCGCAAGCCCTGACTGGCAACAGCGGCATTCAATTTCGCAAAAATTTCGTGTGGATTATCAAAATGAATGCCCTTGTCGAAATAGACATCGGTTTTAATGCTCAAGCCATCAGGCAAATTCGATAAAGTCGAATTCGCAGCGTCAAAAATGCCGTTTACGAATACGATGCGCGGAGCAGGAATTGCGGAAACCGTTTGAATTGTTGCGTCATCGAGTGTTGCCAAAGTGGCAGGTGGCGCTGCGAAGCGACGCGCGGACAATGCGCGCAATGAGGTGTATTTCCATTGTTCGCTGCGCGGATCGGGCAAGCCAGTCGCGATCGCCTGATCAAGCGCGGCTTTCGAGGGCGCGATGTCCGCAAACGCGGTTTGTATCGATTCGAGCAAGGTTGTCATGGCGTGACACGATCCTTCACCCAGGAGTAGCCGTGTGCTTCGAGTTCCAGTGCCAATTCCGGCCCGCCGCTTTCCACGATCCTGCCGTCAGCCAGCACGTGCACGATGTCGGGTTTGATGTAATCGAGCAGACGCTGGTAATGGGTAATCACCAGAAACGCACGCTCGGGCGAACGCATCAGGTTCACGCCATCGGCAACGGCTTTCAATGCGTCGATATCGAGACCGGAATCGGTTTCATCGAGAATCGCGAGTTTTGGTTCGAGCAGTGCCAGCTGGAAAATTTCATTGCGCTTCTTTTCACCGCCGGAAAAACCTTCGTTGACGGCACGATGCAGCAGTTCGTCTTTCAGATGCAGCACCGACAGTTTTTCGCGAACCAGTTTCAAAAACTGCATGGAATCGATTTCTGCTTCGCCACGATATTTTTTCTGGGCATTCAGGGCCGAACGCAGGAAATAGGTATTGTTCACCCCGGGAATTTCGACCGGATACTGGAACGCAAGAAACACGCCTTCTGCGGCGCGTTCTTCCGGTTCGAGTTCAAGCAGGTTCTTGCCCTGGTAAATTACGCTGCCTTCGACGACTTCATAGCCTTCGCGACCAGACAGCACATTGCCGAGCGTGGATTTTCCTGCGCCATTGGGCCCCATGATTGCGTGTACTTCACCAGCCTTCACTTCGAGTGAAAGGCCCTTCAGGATTTCTTTGCCGGCGACGCGGACGTGGAGGTTTTCAATTTTTAGCATGTCAATTTCTACTATGAAATATTTTATTGTGCGTAGGAGCGACGGAAGTCGCGATGGTCATCAATGGCAGGTCGCGACTTCCGTCGCTCCTACCCGACTGCACCTTCGAGGCTGACTTCCATCAGTTTCTTGGCCTCAACGGCAAACTCCATCGGCAATTCCTTGAAGACCTGTTTGCAGAAGCCGTCGACGATCAGCGACACTGCGTCCTCTTCGCCGATTCCGCGCGAACGGCAGTAGAAAAGCTGGTCGTCTGAAATTTTCGAAGTGGTCGCTTCATGCTCGACGGTGGAGGTCGAATTTTTTACTTCGATATACGGAAATGTGTGGGCGCCGCATTTCTTGCCGATCAGCAGCGAATCACATTGCGTGTAATTGCGAGACGACTCAGCGGATTTCTCGACTTTGACCAGGCCGCGGTAAGTGTTTTGTCCACGACCTGCGGAAATACCCTTGGAAATGATTTTCGATTTCGTGCGTGCACCGATGTGGATCATCTTGGTGCCGGTATCGGCCTGCTGTTTGTGATGGGTCAACGCGACCGAATAAAACTCGCCGGTGGAATCATCGCCACGCAACACACAGCTCGGGTATTTCCAGGTGATCGCCGAACCGGTTTCCACCTGGGTCCAGGAAATTTTGCTGCGGTGGCCGCGGCATTCGCCACGCTTGGTCACGAAATTGTAGATGCCCCCGACGCCATTCTCGTCACCCGGATACCAGTTCTGCACCGTGGAGTATTTTATTTCGGCATCGTCCATTGCCACCAGTTCAACCACGGCAGCATGCAATTGGTTTTCATCGCGTTGCGGAGCGGTGCAGCCTTCCAGATAACTGACGTAAGCCTTTTCTTCGCAGATAATCAATGTGCGTTCGAATTGTCCGGTGTGGCCGGCATTGATGCGGAAGTAGGTACTCAGTTCCATCGGGCAACGCGTACCTTTCGGAATATAGACAAAGCTGCCGTCGGAAAAAACCGCGCAATTCAATGCGGCAAAATAATTGTCGCCGACCGGCACCACGCTGCCGAGATATTTCTTTACCAGCTCGGAATGTTCGCGAATCGCTTCGCTCATCGAACAGAAAATCACGCCTGCTTTGGCCAATTCCGCTTTGTAAGTGGTGCCGACCGAGACCGAATCGAATACCGCATCGACTGCGACGCCCGCCAAACGCGCTCGTTCATGCAAGGGCACGCCGAGTTTGTCATAGGCTTCGAGCAATTTTGGATCGACATCGGCCAGTGATTTCGGCGCATTTTTCGGTGCGGCGTAATAACTGCTGGCCTGGAAATCGATTTCGGCGATCTCGAGTTTCGCCCATTCCGGCGGCGTCATCGTCAGCCAATGACGATAAGCCGACAGGCGCCATTCCAGCATCCATTCCGGTTCGTTTTTCTTTTTCGAAATAAAACGCACCACGTCTTCGTCCAGACCCGGTGGCAGCGAATCCATTTCGATATCGGTAATAAAACCGGCGCTGTATTTGCGATCGAGAACTTTATGGATTTCGACATTTTCAGTGTTCATGCGTCACCTCAAGCCTTTGCCAATTGCAAAGGAATTGTTTTTTTTGAAACAGGTTTGATTGAAGTGGCGGGCATCATTTCAGCCAGACTCACGCCGCGCAGGGCAGTAGCCACAACATCGTTGATGCGCAGCCATTTACTGCGCACCCCGCAATGGGTTTCATGCTCGCAACTGGAATGTTCGCCGCTGCATTCGGTCATGCCGAGCGGCCCTTCGATGGCTTCGACGATTTGAATCAGGGAAATCTGGTCTGCGGGTTTGGCCAGACGGTAACCCCCGGCGCTGCCACGGAAGCTTTGAACCAGCCCTGCCTGTGTGAGTGTTTTCAATAGTTTACTGACCGTGGGAAGCTCCAGCCGAGCCAGTTCAGCCAGTTCGGCAGCGTTATGCACGCGTTCGGGCGCGTCAGCCAGAGCGCTGAGTACGACGGTGGCGTAATCGGTGAGTTTGGTGACCCTCAACATGGCTTGGCCCGCTTAAACAGTACCAAAATTGTACTATATAAGCCCCCCTGTCTCAATCAAGGGGCTGTGAAGATGCCGCCAAACCCGCGACAATAGAGGTCTTATCGTTCTGAAGTCCCTCATGTCCAACCTATATATCACCCGGCTATCGCCGATTCACGGTAATGGCGTATTCGCCATTGCGCCGATCAAAAAAGGTACTCGCCTGATTCAATATCAAGGCAAGTTACTGACTCACAAACAAGTGGATCGCATGTACGCCGATGATGTTGAAACCGGACATACGTTCTTGTTTACCTTGAACGAGCATTTCGTGATCGATGCCAACACCGACGGCAATGACGCACGCTGGATCAACCACAGTTGCGATCCCAATTGCGAAGCGGTGATCGAAGAAGACGATGATGGCAATCCGACCCAGGACAAGGTTTTCATCGAAGCCATGCGTGCGATAAAACCGGGCGAAGAGCTGACCTACAATTACGGTATCGTGCTGGAAGAGGCGCATACCGCACGCGTGAAAAAACTCTGGGCCTGCCTATGCGGTTCGAAAAACTGTACCGGTACGATGTTGCAGCCAAAGCGCAAGAAAAAGTAAGACCAAGAAAAGTAAGGCAATAAAAAACGCCGGGCGCGCAAGGCGGCCCGGCGTTGGTCAGAACTATTTCGATTATTTCTTGTCGGTCGCAGGTGCTTGCGGCGCGGCGTTCCGCTGCAGGTTCTTGAACGGAGCCAGATCAATATTGGTGATGCCGTATTTGGTAGTCAGTGCCTGCATTGCCTGCGCATAGGCTGGTGTGCCTGGTTTGCTGGCCTTGGTGGCATTCGCGCGTTCAATGAAGAACTGCTCGTAGCCGCCCGGTGTAAAAGTCATGAACAAACGGACAGGCTTGTTGGTAAGATTGGCGTGCGCGTGCGGCGTGCCTTTCGGAATGAACACAAACGAGTTGGCAGGATAGGTCACTACCTGGTCGCGTATGCGCATCGTCAATACGCCTTCCAGTACCAGGAATGAAATATCGGTACGGCTATTGCTTTGCAATGTCGTCGAGTAGCCCGGTTTCTCAAACAGCATGATTTGCGAAATGCTGCCCTGCGTTTCCGCGCCGCTGGATTTGATGATGACTTCGCCGACTACCAAATCGAGGCGCTGGCCTTGTCCCGGTAATTTAACGATGGGTGCCTGTTGTGCGCTAAGTGAAAGGCTGGCGACCAGTGAAAATACGGCGGCTAACAGGAGTAGGGTGTTTTTACGGGCAGAGTTCAGTGTCATTTTTGGGTCCTCGAAGTCGCACTAGCCTAGCGCAACGAGGCGTTTTTCGCACCTGTCGACTGCTTATGCCTTGTTTTAGCGGAATAACAGGGCCTTGCCCAAAATCATGTCGGCCGCCCGTTCAGCAATCATCATGGTCGGGCCATTGGTATTGCCGCCGATCAGTTTCGGCATGATCGAGGCATCGACCACGCGTAAGCCATTTACGCCACGAACGCGGCATTGTGGATCGACCACTGCGTTGGCGTCCTCGGAGCCCCCCATTTTGCAGGTGCCGATCGGGTGGTAAATCGATTCGCCTTTGCGACGAATGAAGGCGTCAATCGCCTCGTCATCCTGTACTTGCGAACCTGGCAGCAGTTCTTCGCCGCGATAGGCAGAAAATGCCTCCTGCGCCAGAATTTTTCTGGACAGGTGCAGGGCCTCGCGCATGGCTTTTATGTCGACATCGCCGGCATCGCTCAAATAACCCGATTCGATTTTTACCTTGTCATCAGGATTCGCGCTTGCCAGCGTAATGCGGCCGCGACTTTTCGGGCGCAGGAAACAGGCGTGCAAGGTGTAGCCGAAGCCGGGCAAACGGTTGCGGCCGTGATCGTCGAGTTGCGCAGGCACAAAATGGAATTGAATATCAGGCCGCTCATCTTCGGCCAGTTTGCTGCGGACGAAACCGCCGGCTTCGGCGATGTTGCTGGTGCCGGCGCCACGTTTGAACAAATAGAAATTCAGGCCGATCGCAATATCGTTGGTTTTGTCGTAGGTCACTTTTTGCGTGCAGCGCTGCATGGTGCAGACGTCCAGATGGTCCTGCAGATTTCCGCCAACGCCCGGAGCATCCACCAAGACATCAATGCCATGCGACTGCAGATGTTGTGCCGGACCGATACCGGAAAGCATCAAAAGTTGCGGCGAGTTGATGGCGCCGCCGGACAGGATGACTTCTCGTTTGGCACGAACTTCGTGCATCCCTTTTTCATTGATCGAGTAAGCCACGCCGACAGCCTGGCCGTTCTCGAACAAGACGCGGCTGGCTTTTGCATGAGTAATCACCGTGAGGTTCGGACGCTGGCGTATCGGTTTCAGATAGGCTTCGGACGAAGAGCTGCGTGAACCTGCACGGGTAGTGGTTTGATAAAAACCAAAACCGGCTTGTTCGCTGCCGTTGAAATCATCGGTTTGTGGAAAACCTGCTTGCTGGCTGGCTTTTACGAAGACTTCGGACAACACGTTTTTATGTGTCGGGTCCGATACACCCAGCGGGCCATTGCCGCCATGGAATTCCGATTCGCCGCGACTATTGCCTTCGCTGCGTTTGAAATACGGCAGTACATTGTCCCAATGCCAGCCATCGGCACCGAGTTCTGCCCATTCGTCGTAATCTTTTGCGTGGCCACGGATGTAACACATGGCATTTATCGAGCTGGAACCACCCAGAACCTTGCCGCGCGGCCACCACAGGGAACGATTATTCATATGCGGATCGGGTGCGGTGTTGTAATCCCAGTTCACGCCTTTTTTGCCGACCAGTTTCGCCAGGCCTGCAGGCATGTGGATAAACGGATGCCAATCACTCGGACCCGCTTCGAGCAAACACACGCTGATACTGGAGTCTTCGCTCAGGCGATTGGCCAAGACGCAACCGGCGGAACCGGCACCTACAATGATGTAATCGTACACAGGCATTCTGTCTTCATTCCGTAACGCAGCGAGGCTAGGCGCTTGGGCTAGAGTAATTGCTCGATTAGGCTAAAAATCGGCCTTTCGGCTAAGCTTAGCCCTCATTGTGTGACGGTGACCGCAGGATGCAAGAACAAACCAAGCGTCTAGGCTGGCAAGATCTCAGAAAGGCGATGACCGAGGTTCCGGCATTGCCGATCTCCGCAATCTATTTCTTCTGCCTGCTCTGCGGTTACTACCTGCTGCGTCCGGTCCGCGATGCATTCGGCGCCAGCCCGGAAGTTGAGGCGGTTTTCCCCCAATGGCTGATTACGTGGTCGCTCGCGCATGGCATTGCCATCAGCGAGTTGACCTTGCAGATATTGTTTACCGGCACTTTCATTTCTATGCTGATATTGCAGCCGGTCTACGGAGCCCTGGTCAGTCGTTATCCACGCCGGGTTTTTCTGCCGTTTATCTACGGCGTTTTCATTTTATGCTTGATCGGGTTCTACGCCGTTTTCGATCAGGAAATCGCCGGCCGCGGCGCGGTATTTTTTATCTGGGTTGCGGTTTTTAATTTATTCGCCGTGTCGGTATTCTGGAGTTTCATGTCCGATATCTATACCGAACAGGCGGCACGATTTTTCTATAGCTATATCGGCGTCGGTGGAACCCTGGGCGCTATTGCCGGCCCGATGCTGACCAAGGTACTGTCCAAACATCTGCAAGTGTCGCAATTGCTGCTCGTTTCGATTTTCTTCCTCAGTATTTGCCTGGTTTGCATCCTGTTGTTGCGTCGTTACGCCAAACGTGCCGAACAACTGCGGCAGCAGAATAATGACGATGTCGCCATTGGCGGCAGTTTCTGGGCCGGGTTTCTGATTGTGATGAGGTCGCCGTTATTGCGATACATGGCGGTGCTGATGTTTTTCGGTGTCGGTGTCGGCACCTTGCTTTATAACGAGCAGGCCATCATCGCGAAGCAGATTGTCAGCGATGAAGCGCGTACGGCCTATTACGCCAATATCGATTTCTGGATTAACGCAGTAACCCTGTTCATACAGTTGTTGATCGCACCGTTTGTGTTGTTTCGCTTTGGCGTCAGGCCATTGTTATTGTTGCCGGCGGTGGCCGTTACCCTCGGTTATTGCCTGCTCGCGGCAGCGCCCCTGCCAATTCTGGTGGCGGTGGTGCAAATCGTCACGCGCGCGGGCGAGTTTTCATTGAATAAGCCAGCACGTGAAACCATCTACACGCGGGTGGATCGCGAGACCCGCTACAAGGCGAAAGCGTTTATCGATACCGCCATTTATCGCGGTGGTGATTTGACCTTTGTCTGGCTGCATAAATTTATTTCCGCCTTCGGTTCGGTCGCGGTATTCGGCGTTGGTATTCTGGTTGCGCTGGGCCTGACTTTCGGCGCATGGAAAGTCGGGAAGCAGCAGGAAAGTCTGCCGGATAACAAGCAATAGTCATGACGACTAAAACAGGAAAAATAATTTCCCGTTTGATCAGGTTTTTCTTGTTGATTGGTCTGTTGCTTGCTTGTTGGGCTTTTGGCTGGGAACCCTCGCGGCTCACCGAAAAAAATCATGTGTTGACGATACCAGGCTGGCCTGCTGCTTGTTCGGGTTATCGCGTTGCGGCGGTTTCCGATATTCACGCCGGTGCACCTTACATCGGTCTGGGAAAAATCGACCGCATGGTAGCGATGATCGGGGAGCAGAAACCCGATCTGGTTTTGTTGCCGGGTGATTTCGTGATTCAGGAGGTGCTTGGCGGCAGTTTCATTGCACCGGAAGAATTGGCGCGGCATCTCAAGCCAATATTGAAGCAGGCAAAAGTGTATGCAGTGCTCGGTAATCACGATGCCTGGCTGGATAGCGCGCGCGTCAAGTCCGCGCTTGAAAGTGTCGGTATTCCGGTGCTTGAAGATCGCGCAATCGCCGTGGCAAAAAATCAATGTCGATTCTGGCTGGTCGGCCTGAGTGACTACAACGAAGGACAGCATGAATACGCGCAGGCATTTGCCATGGTGCCGAAGCATGAACCGGTGCTGGCATTTACGCATAGCCCGGACGTTTTTCCTGAAATCGCTGAATCCGAATTTTCCCTGCTAATCGCCGGTCATACGCATGGCGGGCAAGTCGCGCTGCCATTTCTCGGGCGGCTGATCGTGCCTTCGAAATACGGCGATCGTTATGCGATTGGCCATGTGCGGGAAAACCATCGCGATTTATTTATTACTCCCGGCATCGGCACCAGTATCTTGCCGGTACGTTTCGGCGTACCGCCGGAAATATCCTATTTGCATTTGCAATCTACCGAAGGCAATACACCATGAGCCAGGTTGGCCTATTCACCCGCATGGCCAAAGCGGCCGCACGCTTTACCGGACGAGCCGCATGCTTCAATCTGGCGGTGCTGCTTATTCTTGTCTGGCTTATAACCGGACCGATATTCCAATATAGCGATACCTGGCAATTGGTGATCAACACCACGACGACCATCATCACCTTCCTGATGGTGTTCCTGATTCAAAACACCCAGAACCGCGACACTCAGGCAATACAAATCAAGCTGGATGAATTAATCCGCTGCATGGAAGGTGCGCACAATGCGTTGCTGGATCTGGAGGAGCTCGATGAAAAAACGCTTGATAGCTTTCGCAGCAAGTACGAAGCACTGGCAAGCAAAGCAAGAAGCCAGATTGCCAGCGGCGGTAATGATCGCGGTTCACCCGATGTAGATTCGGCCTGACCGGTTGCATGACCTTTGGCGCATGGCAGGCTGTCGGTTTAGGCACAAGCTGAGACTTATTCCAGCGGGAGCGCCATCATGATTTCACGACGCCATTTTATTGCCGGAGCTTCCGCCGCCGCTGCGCTCGCGACAGGTTCGCAGGCTATTGCCAAAGCCTCAGCCGGAGCAAAACCCATGCGCATTCTGGTGATGGGCGGTACCGGGTTTTTGGGTCCGCATTTTGTCGAGGCGGCATTGAACAAGGGTCATCAACTTACCTTGTTCAATCGCGGCAAAACCAATCCGGGTCGTTTCAAGGATTCGCGCTACGAAAAAATCGAACAGTTGCACGGCGATCGCAAAAACGATTTGTCTGCGCTGGAAAACAAGACTTGGGATGCGGTGCTGGATACTTCGGCCTATCTGCCGGCCGATGTTACCCGTTCGGCAACCTTGCTTGAAAAAGCGGTGCAGCAATACCTGATAGTTTCGACGATTTCCGTTTACGCAAAAATGGACAAGCCTGGTCTAGACGAAAATTCGGAGCTGATCGTATTGCCCGATCCCACTGTCGATAAGGTCAGTAATGAAACCTATGGTGGCTTGAAAGCCTTGTCGGAAAAAGCGGCCGAAGACGCGATGCCAGGTAAAGTGACCGTTGTACGTCCGGGCTTGATCGTCGGGCCCGGTGACAACACCGATCGCTTTACCTATTGGCCTGCTCGTGTTGCCCGCGGTGGCGATATTCTCGCGCCCGAATCCCCAAACGCACCAACGCAATTTATCGATGTTCGCGATTTGGCAAATTTCCTGTTGCATCTGATAGAACAAAAAAACATCGGCATATTCAATGCCGATGCACAGGCTGACAGCATCACGATGGGCAAGCTGATGGATGCCTGTCTGAAGGCTTCACCGAAAGCGGGAAAACCGGTATGGGTGCCTGCCGATTTTCTGGCCGAAAACAATGTTGGCCCCTGGATGGATTTGCCTTGCTGGATTCCGGCACGCGGCGATGAAGAGGGTTTTGGTCGGCGTAGCGCAAAAAAAGCATTGGTCGCCGGCTTGATGTATCGATCATTGGACAGCACCGTGCGCGACACGCTCGCCTACTGGAACGGCTTGCCGGCTGAGCGCCGTGCGAAGCCGGGGGCAGGTTTGAGTGCCGAACGCGAAGCTGCAGTATTGGCCAAATGGAAGCAGAAAAACAAAGCAGCTTCTCCGTAGGAGGGCCTTTAGGCCCGACAGATCTGCGGGATCTGTCGTGATTTTTCGCGTCAGACGGCCGCTTCCGCGATATTCTTTTTTGAGATGCATGAAGTTATCGGGATCAGGACTAAATATTCACTGGTCACCTGGCAATCTTTTCATTATTTCTGTGCTAGCGTAATCACGATATCTTCGACGGAGAACACCATGAGCAAAACTTTCGGATTGGGGCTGCTGCTTGTCTTGCTTTCCATGACGGCTTGCCAAAGCACGACGGCCGCCAATACCGAGGCAGGTTCCAGCGCAGAGCTGCGCAACACGCTCTGGAAATTGACCAGCTTGAATGGAAAGGAAGTCCAGACTCGCGAAGGTCAGCGCATGGCCTCGTTGACGCTGACGTCGGAAGGGGCCAGTGCACGCATCGTGACAGCCTGCAATCAGGGCTCTGCAACCTACACCGTCGATGGCGCATCAATAAAATTCTCCGTCGCCATGTCGACAAAAATGATGTGTGAACCGGAACCCATGCAACAGGAAGCGGCCTTTTTCAAAGTCATTGCCGATGCGGTCCGGTTTGAAATAAAGGGCGAAACGCTCGAGTTGCATGATGCCGAAAATAAATTACTGGCATCTTTCCATTCGGAATATTTGAAGTAGGAAAAATGTCCGATCACTCCATCAAGCCCTACGCCAAGCCGGCCGGCGGATGGGATTCATTGAAACGGTCCTGGCAGGCGCTGCGTGACGAAGGCATCGTGACGCGCGGCGCGAAAGCCTTGTTGCGTACCAACCAGAGCGAAGGTTTTGATTGCCCGGGCTGTGCCTGGCCGGATCGCAATCCGAATTCGACTTTTGAGTTTTGCGAGAACGGCGTCAAGGCGGTTGCGGCCGAAGCGACTTCGAAGCGCGTTACCAAAGATTTTTTTGCCAGTCACACGGTCAGCGAATTGGCGAAGCAGGATGATATCTGGCTTGAAGCGCAGGGACGCCTTACGGAACCGATGTGCTATGAATCCGGTTCGGACCGGTATGTTCCCGTTTCCTGGGATCAAGCTTTCGAACAAATCGCAGATCAACTCCGCCGGCTGGAAAATCCCGACCAGGCCTTGTTCTACACTTCGGGCCGCACTTCGAACGAAGCCGCATTCCTCTATCAACTTTTCGCGCGCGAATTCGGTACCAATAATCTGCCGGATTGTTCGAACATGTGCCACGAAGCTTCGGGCGTTGCGATGACCGAACAAATCGGCAGCGGAAAGGGTTCGGTATTGCTGGAAGATTTCGAACAGGCCGAAGCGATTTTTATTTTTGGACAAAACCCCGGTACCAACCATCCACGCATGCTGGGTGAATTGCGCAGCGCCGCAAAGCGCGGTTGCCGCATCGTGGTCTTTAACCCATTGCGTGAACGCGGCCTGGAGCGTTTTTCCAACCCGCAAAGTCCGAAGGACATGATGACCGGCTCAAGTACGCCGATTGCAACGAATTACTACCAGTTGAAAATCGGCGGTGATCTGGCGGCGGTAAAAGGCATCGCAAAAGCCATTATCGAAAAAGGCGATATCGACAGGGATTTCATTGATCGATACACGCACGGCTTCGAGTCCTTGCTTGCCGATATCCGTGCGGAGAGCTGGGATTTTATCGTCGAGCAATCCGGACTGGCGAAAAGCCAAATCGAAGAAGCGGCGGAAATCTACAACGCAAGCAAGGCCACGATTTTTTGCTGGGGCATGGGCATCACGCAGCATCAGCGCAGTGTCGCGACCATACAAATGCTGATGAACTGCCTGTTGCTGAAAGGCAATATCGGCAAGCCCGGCGCGGGCCCTTGCCCGGTGCGCGGCCATTCCAATGTGCAGGGCGATCGCACAATGGGCATCTACGAAAAGCCGGGTACCGAATTCCTGGACAGGCTCGGTGCCGAATTTAATTTCGAGCCACCGCGCGCCTATGGTTTCGATGTGGTCGCCAGTATTGAAGCCATGCTGGCGGGCAAGGCGAAATTATTCTTCGCGATGGGCGGCAATTTTGCAGCGGCAACCCCGGACACCCATCGCACGGCTGAAGCATTACGCCAATGTGATTTGACGGTCCACGTCTCAACAAAGCTAAACCGGTCGCATCTGGTGCATGGAAAGCAGGCCTTGATCCTGCCTTGCCTCGGTCGAAGCGAAATGGATCTGCAATCGGGTGGTAATCAGGCAGTCAGCGTGGAAGATTCCATGAGCATGGTGCATCTGTCTTCCGGCATGAAAAAACCGGCGTCGCCCGATCTACTTTCCGAACCTGCGATCATCGCTCGTCTCGCGGCAGCAAGCTTGCCGAACAGCAAAACACCTTGGCTGGAATTGATTGGACATTACGATCTCATTCGTGAACGTATTGCGTCGGTAATTCCGGGCTTCGAGAATTTCAACGCACGGGTAAGGGTTCCGGGCGGATTTCATCTTTACCATCCCGGACGCAATCGTGAATTCCCGACGCATTCGGGGCGCGCAAATTTTTATCAGCATGCGCTTGACGTAGGCAAAGTTGAATCGCAAAACGATTTATTCAATCTGATGACCGTACGTTCGCATGACCAATACAACACCACGGTCTATGGTCTCGACGACCGCTATCGCGGTGTGCACGGTTACCGGCGGGTTTGTTTTATCTGCCGGAAAGATCTCGAAAAACTTGGCTGGCAGGCCGGCATGCTGGTCGATATCACTTCGGTCTGGCATGACGGCGAACGTGGTGTTCAGGGTTTTATCCTGGTGGAATACGATATTCCGGAAGGCTGTCTGGCAAGCTATTTCCCCGAAACCAATCCGCTGGTGCCGCTTGACAGTACAGCGGACCGCGCCGGCACGCCGACATCGAAATCCATTCCGGTCAAACTGAGTTTAAGTTCGGCAGAAACGATCGCGTCATGAGTACTTCGCCGACGGAGCAACATGCATTGCTCGTGCAAAAGGCAATTCGGATTGATCATGGCCAGCGAAGCGAGTTCGATGATCAGGTGATCGAAGAAACGCCGATTGCCATGCTTTACAACGGCATATCGCATGCAGTGATGATGGCGACGCCGACTGATCTGGAAGACTTTGCCCTTGGTTTTTCGCTGAGCGAAGGTATTGTCGAAGACATCGGGCAATTTTCATTTATCGAAAGCGTGAAAAGCGATTTGGGTCTCAGCCTTGAGATGGCAATCCCGCAATCACGCTTCGATTTGCTGCGCGAGAGGCTGCGTAGTATCGCCGGTGCAAGCGCTTGTGGCCTCTGCGGCATCGAATCATTGCAAGCCGCCATACGTCAGGTGTCGCCAGTCGATTCGCGGCAACAAATCAGTGTCGCTGCGATTACGCGGGGCGTTGAAGCTCTGAGCGAACGCCAGCCACTTAACCGAAAAAGCGGTGGCGTACACGCAGCCGGTTTTGTCCATGCCGAAGGCATTCTGGTGCGGGAAGATGTCGGTCGCCATAACGCACTCGATAAACTGATCGGTGCAAATGCAAAACAAAAAACCGGTGATGGTTTTCTGGTGCTGAGTTCGCGCGCTTCATACGAGCTGGTACACAAGGCGGCGATGGCCAATATCGGAATCGTCGTTGCCATTTCGGCGCCCACGGCGATGGCAATAAAACTTGCCGAATCGAGCGGCATTACGCTTGTCTGTTTTGCACGCGGGGAGCAAATGAATGTTTACACACATAGTGAGCGCGTAGTCTGATGAGACCGCGACTGAACCGCGTCTTTTCGAACCCCTTATTTTCAATCGATTGATTTTAAAGAAATTTAATGCTGCTACCGGATTTCCGGATGAAGGCCTGTTTTTGGCGGAAATTCCGTTTACCAGTAAGGCAGCACTGAAACTGTCTCGCACCAGTGTTGATTCGTATATCCATGCTGCAGCTTCAATAACGTATGCGCAGCGTTTCATTTCGAGACAACCATCAAGGGGATGTATATGCAAAGCAGATCAAAACTAAAATGTACCCTTATCGCGCTCGCGATAGCGTCGGCACTTACCGTAAGTACGGCCCAGGCGGAATCAGACGGCGAGTTTTACGCTGGCGTGCATATCAAGTTCGGCAAGAAAGTCAGGCCCACTTTCACGCTCGGATATCGTCATGCGAACATCGATTCCAATGACAATGTAAACGGAGCGGATTTAAGTTTTCGCATTGATACCGGTGGCGATATGTCCTTGCTGCTGAAGGGCTTCGACGGTAACGAATGTACGCAAGGCGAGCTGGGCGTCGGATATGATTTCGCAGGCAATTCGGTACTTTTCAGCGGAGGAGTGCAAAGCCATAACGGTAATGCGGGCGTGGATTTTTTCCTGGGTGATCATTCCTTTGAGGGCCATGCGGGTTATAGCTCGATAGGCTGCTACGACAACGTGATCATCGACTCGGGTTACGGTGGCTACGGTTACGGCAATACCTAGAACTTCTATATCAACGAGAAAAGTGGGTTGGCTCGAAATAAAGGCAAACTTATTAATACCGGCTGGCGCTCTTGATACGAGCGCCAGTTTATTTTCAGGCGATACATATTTTTTGTAAGAAGGCCAGTAAGCCACTGGACGAACCGGTAATCACGGTCTATGTTAATTCAAGACATTCCTGAGTTTAAATATTAATGGCCCGCATATTATTTGCCTGGGAACTTGGTGGCGGACTTGGCCACTTGCACAGGTTTTTGCCGGTGGCGCGCGCATTGGCGCAGCGTGGTCATCAGGTTTTTATCGCAGCTCGCGAGCTGCACAAGGTTCAGCAGGTTGCCCGTCAAAGCGATCCTTTTATCTGGTTCCAGGCGCCAATCTGGCTGCCCGCCGTGCGCGAGCCCAACGTAGGACGCACCTACTGCGATTTGCTGTTTCATTGCGGCTTTCTGGATCCCGCCGGCCTGCTGGGGCTTGTCCGTGGATGGCACGCGCTATTTGCGGCCATTCAACCGGACCTACTGATTTGCGACCATGCGCCGGTGAGCTTGCTCAGTGTCCGCAACACACCGATAAAACGCATGACGCTGGGCAACGGCTTTTTTCATCCACCGGCTATTTCTCCCTTGCCGAGTTTTCGTTTGTGGGAAGAGCCAAATCCCGGACTTGACCAGCAGTCTGAAGACCGTGCGCTGCATACATCCAATATCGTGCTGAAAACCATCGGAGCACATCCCATAAGGCACATGCATCAATTGTTTGAAGTGGATGCCTGTGTGTTATCAGGCCGGAAGGAACTCGATCATTACCAGAATCGTGGTGATCAGCGCCATCGTTATGTTGGTGAAATGGCAGAGGGCGAGTTTGGTGTCTCGCCGGTTTGGAATGATTCGGGCGGGAAAAAGATTTTTGCCTATCTCAAGAACGAGTACGCGAATATCAGCGAGTTGCTGAAGCTGCTGTCGGAAGGGCAGCATAATGTACTGGCCTATGTATCGAATATCGATCCGGAATTGATCCGACAATACAGTTCCGACCAACTGGTTTTTTCGACGAAATCCCTGCAGATGAGTGCGGTTTTGGAGCAGGCGGATATGGTGATTTGCCATGCCGGCAATGGCACACTAAGTCAGTGTTTAATTGCAGGTGTTCCAACCCTGAGTCTGCCTATTTTTGCAGAGCAGCGTATCAGCGGGGTTCTGGTTGATGGCATGGGTTGCGGTAAAAGCATCCAGGTTGGGGAGTTTCCGTCCGGATACGATGAAGCATTGCAATATCTGCTAAATGATGACGATTGTCGCCGTCATTTAAATCGCTACAAGGATAAATATGCCGGCACTGGAAAGTCGAATGCCATCGGCGATGTCGTTGCGACCTGCGAGAATATTCTCGCAGGAAATGCAGGCGATATGCAGGGAAAGTGAGGTGGTCACTGATTAGATAGCATGGAACCTTTGCGGTCGATTTTCGCATTGCATTTTGGGCAATGCCAGCCACCGAGCAGGACTTCGCGTGCGGTTTTTGGCAGCCGCGTCAGCGGCAAGAGTTGGGCACATTTTGGACAATGACGGCGTGGTTGCATAAGGGCGTAAGCAATGACTCCGAGTCCGCCCGCCAAGCCGCCTATCAGGACGGGATTGAAGAATACTGCCATTTTTTGCTTTCCGGAGTTCGAATAAATAGAAGCCCCGAAAATGGGGCAGTCGAAATAGTCGGATTTTCCGGCATACCCGTCAAGATTTGACGGCACAATGACTACTTCGAAGGTTTCGGGCTCAGCCACATGCGTATTTCGGCATGGAATACCTTGTCGCCGGATTGATCGAGTACATCGACATTGACGGGCAAATCATAAGCGGTATCGCGAATTTCCAAGGGGATCATAGGCGTGGCAATACCGCGCAGGGTGCCGCTGGCTTTTTTCAGATAAGAGACGGTCATTCCTTTCGGAATCCAGCGCATTCCTTTCGGCAAGCTGGCGTCGGTCATTACGCCGGCGCACAACTCGGCGAGATTGCACAACGCAATCGCATGCACGGTACCGATATGATTATGCACGGCACGACGGTCCTTGATGATGGCTTCGCAACGACCGTTTTCAAGTAAGGTGAATTTCGGCGAGATGCTGCCGAAGTAGGGCGCCTTGAAACAAACCGCTTTGGTGAACATCCAGTGACCCAGCGGATATTTCGTGAATTTGTGATAGAGGCGGAGTAATGAGGTGGTGTAGGTTTTTTCGTTCATTACCGAGTATCCGAGAATTTAATCGTAGGGGCGCATGCTTGCTGCGCCCAAAACACATCGCATCGTCAGGGCGCAAGCAGGCGCCCCTACATTCAAGCCGCGCGATAATTTTCCTGCGGCTTGTCCAGGTCGCGCATGCCGGCCGAGACCAATTCGGAGGGATCGAAATCATCGACCGAAATCGCATCCCAAGTCAGTTCGCGCAATTCTTCCAGCTGCAGTTTTTCTTCAGCGGTAATCCAGCCTTCACGAACGCCTTCGTCGAGTTGATCCTTGAATTCCAGCGCTTCGATATCGCTGTTCTTGAGTGCCTTCAGGAATTTGCGTTCGACCGGTTCGGCAAGAATCACTTTCGCCAAGGCAGCATTGATGCGGCCTGCCGGATTGTTTTCGCAAGGCGTCAGGAATATGCCATCGGCAAGACGATCGCGCGCGTCGCAAGGCGACATCAGCAAGGCAGCCGCACGACGGCCGAGGCGATCCGATGGCTCCTGCGCACGACGGCCCCAAGGGAACACCAGCATCCACATCAGCCAGGCGGCTGGGCGAATCGGGAAGTTGCGCAGGGCACCCGAAAGCGCACGTTCAATCTTGAATGCCGAATCATGGAAAGCATAAGCCAGCAAAGGTTGTTCGGTCGCAGGACGACCTTCGTCTTCGTAGCGTTTCAGCATCGCGCTGGCGATATACAAGTGACTGAGCACGTCGCCCAAGCGGCCCGACAATTTTTCCTTGAACTTCAGCTTGCCGCCGAGCAACAACATCGAGGTGTCGGCAATCAATGCCAGGTTGGCGGAATAACGATTGAGCCTGCGGTAGTAACGCTTGGTGTAGGCGTCGCCGGGCGCCGAACCGATTTTCGATGCGGTCAAACCAAACCACCAGCTACGCACTGCATTGGAAATCGCGAAACCGATATGACCAAACAGGTTCTTGTCGAATTCCGGAACGCGTTTGCTTTCGTCCGGATTTTGCGCGGCCTGCATTTCTTTCAACACCCACGGATGGCAGCGGATCGCGCCCTGGCCGAAGATCATCAGGCTGCGCGTCATGATGTTCGCGCCTTCCACTGTGATGGAAATCGGAGCCGCTTGCCAGCCACGACCGAGGTAGTTTTTCGGACCAAGAATCACGCCTTTACCGGCGTTGACATCCATGGCATCGCCAGCCAGCTGACGCGCCATTTCGGTGCAGTGATATTTCGCAATCGCCGAAGGTACCGCCGGTTTTTCACCACGATCAACGGCGGCGGCAGTGGCTTGCGACAGCGCGCTGCAGGCATAGGCATTGCCGGCGATGCGGGCGAGAGCTTCTTCCACACCTTCGAAGCGGCCAATCGACAAACCGAATTGTTTGCGGATGCGTGCATAGGCACCAGTGACGACGGCACCGAGTTTCGATGCGCCGGTGGAAGTCGATGGCAATGTAATCGCGCGACCTACCGACAGACATTCAACTAGCATGCGCCAGCCATGACCGATGTAATCTTCGCCACCAATCAATTGCGACAGTGGCAGGAATACGTCTTTGCCGTGAATCGGGCCGTTCTGGAACGAGCAGTTCAACGGGAAATGGCGACGACCGATATCCATGCCGGCGGTGTTGCGTGGAATCAATGCAAGCGTGATGCCGCGATCTTTATCGTCACTGAGCAAGCCGTTAGGATCATACAGGCGGAAAGCCAAACCGATAATCGATGCCACCGGTGCCAGGGTGATGTAACGCTTTTCAAAGTTCAGTTTGACGCCAAGCACGCGCGCGCCATTCCATTCGCCTTCGCAGACGATGCCGTAATCGGGAATCGAGGTAGCATCCGAACCCGCGGTCGGGCCGGTCAAACCAAAACAGGGAATTTCACGGCCATCGGCCAGACGCGGCAGGTAAAAATCTTTTTGTTCTTTGGTGCCGTAATGCACCAATAGTTCACCGGGACCCAACGAGTTAGGAACGCCAACCGTAGAGCTCAGTGTTGCCGAGACCGAGGCCAATTTCATGATCACGCGCGAGTGAGCAAATGCGGAAAAACCGAGGCCGCCGAATTCTTTCGGAATGATCATGCCAAAGAATTTGTTTTTCTTCAGGAATTCCCAGATTTCAGGAGACAGATCATTGCGGACATGCGTGGTTTCCCAGTCATTGCACATCATGCAGACCTGTTCGACCGGGCCGTCGACAAACGCCTGTTCTTCTGCGGTCAATTCCGGTTTTGGTTGCTTGAGCAGAATGTCCCATTTCGGATTGCCGGAAAACAGCTCGCCTTCAAAACCCACGGTACCGGCTTCAAGCGCCACTTTCTCGGTATCCGAAAGCGGTGGCAGAATCTTGGTATAGAAACCGAGCAAAGGTTTGGTGATGAATTGCTGACGGAAAGGTGTCAGCAACAAAGGCAGCGTGAACAGTGCCAGCAGGACACCGCAAATAACCGTAGCGGTGAAGTTGCCGCCAAAAATGCCGACAGCCACCAAAGCGGTCGCGGCAATGGCAGTGAAAACCGCCAGCGAAAAGCGGTGATAGGCCGCAATGCCGGTGATCAGCAGTAAAACTAATATGGGAAGAACGATGCTCATTGTGAAACTCCGGTTACCGCGTAAGGCTGTTGGGTTAGTGTGCGCTTGAAATTGAGTAATGTATCGTTGAAAGCGTCGTTGTCATCACCGGCTACCATATGGGTGGCATCGGGCAAATGGTGATGAAGAGCATGGGGCACCAATTGCAGGAAATCTGTCACCGTGTGTTCGGAAACAATATCGCTTTTGCCACCGCTGATCAGCAGGGTCGGTACTTTTATCTGGCGTGCAGCTTCACGGATGTCGTCCTGTAAATGTTCGCTGTGTTCGACGAATTCGGTCAGCATGCGACGATCCCAGTGCCACATCAGCCGGCCGTCTTGTTCGCGCAATAAAAACTGCAATTGCTTGCTGCTTTTGCGCTCGCGCCGGTGCGGCAAATAATTGGCGATGACGTCGGCGGCGTGTTCGTAGGAATCAAAGCCGTAGGGAAACGCATTCATGAAAGCCATGATGCGGGCCACCCCGGCGATTTCCCAGCGCGGCGTGACGTCCACCAGCACCAATGCCGAAAAGGCATCATGTCTGGATTGCACCATCATGCCGGTCAGGCCGCCCATCGATGCACCTACCAGAAGCGGTTTGGCCTCGAATTGTTTCGACAGCAAATGGACATCATCGGCAAATTGCTCGGCCTGATAATGCAGGGCTTCGGCATTGCGACCAGACTCGCCATGACCACGCATATCCCAGGCGATTGAACCGATGCCTTCGCGTGCGAGTCTTGATTGGGCGCTCGACCAGCTTTGTCTGGTCTGGCCAAAGCCATGTGCGAATAAAACGCAGGGGCCATTGCCAGCGCCGAATTCTTCGCCAATCAAGGCTACACCATCGCTCGTCATCCATTGATGGCGGGTCGTTGTGATAGCAATTTCAGTATTAGGGCAGGCTTCCATACGGGCTAGTATGTTCGATTGTATTTGACCTTGTCAATACCTGGGCGTATGGTTTGTGAATTACGCATTTCGCTATACGCCTCCGTACCGTTAAACTATGCACCGTATGGTCAACTCAGACGAAAAACTAGAAAAAATGGACAAACCCGCTCGCCTCAGTGCCGAAGACTGGGCACTCGCCGCATTGGATGTGATCGCCGAAAGCGGCCTTGCTGCTGTTGCGGTCGAACCTCTGGCAAAACGTCTAGGTGTTACCAAGGGAAGTTTCTATTGGCATTTCCCTTCACGCGATGCTTTGCTGGTCGCAGCCTTGGAACGCTGGGAAGTGATGGAGCAGGAAGCGGTGTTCGGAAAACTCGAAGCCATTTCCGATCCGCGTGCCCGTTTGCGAGATTTGTTTTTGCTGGTGGCGCATGAATTAAAGCCGCATAAAATTTATAGCGAGTTGCTGAAAGCGCTGGACCATCCCGCCGTGCAGCCCGTATTGACCCGTGTATCGCAGCGTCGTCTGGACTATTTGACCGCGAGCTTCCGTCAGGCCGGTTTGCCGCGCGTGGAAGCACAGCATCGTGCACGTCTTACCTATGCCGCTTATGTCGGGTTCCTGCAATTATCCTTGCAGTTGGCATCGCCACGTTTACACCACGATGAATTTGAAGCCTATGTCGGTCACGTGATGACGACATTGATCCCATAAGGTTCTGCGTATCTCAAAAAACGGTAACAAGCGCGATTGCAAGCAAGACGTAAACGGCAATCACGGCCCAGAAATACTTGGGTGACTCGGTTTTTGAAATCGTGTTTCCCCATGCGCCGGATTTCGCGAAGACTTCGCCCTGGCTGATTGCGTAGGCGGTGTAAATCGCAAGCAGTATTCCGAGCCCCTTGAACATTGGTTTCTCCTGCAGTGTCTAGTTCGTCGAAGTGCGCTTGAATATTTTTCCTGCCAGCACGCCTAGCATGGCCCCGAAACCCGCCGTGGAAAAACCGATGATGACGGCGATGGCTATTTCAAACGGGAACAGATTATGCGTGCTGCCGTCCTGGGCCGTGTCGATGATGATCCGCGTTGCAACAACAGCGGGGGCACAGCAGCCGAATACGGCGGCAGACCAGAGAAAGCCAATGTTATAAACGCAAAAAACGATGGCGCCTATAAATGTCAGAAAAAGTCCGATCGTGTAGAGCGAGTCCGGCAGTGAAACTTCCGAGTAAGGAAGTCGCCAATACGGAATGCCGATTGCGACATAGCAGGATAAAAATCCGATCAGCAAGTAAAGCAATTTTTTCGGAGTCATGATCTATCACTCATAGGTGAGCTGGAATTTCCTTGCCTCGAACCTGCAGAAAAATACCGGCCATGGCCGAGAACAAGGTCGCCACGATCAGAATGATGCCGATTGAAAAAAACATCACGGATTCTGGTGAGCCATGCGCGGGAGTCAGGAATTGCAAGGCAAGGGGCAGGGCCGCAATGATCGCCAGAGGGAGTCCGCATAAACCGGTAACGCCGGAAATAAAGGCAAGGGTGTGAACTCCCGTGCGACCTTTTCGGCTTTTATGGATTGCATTGATATTGATGACAATGATGGCGAGAAAGGTTAATGCAAACATTGCATTTGAGTTGAACATGGAAGCTTCCTTTTGTTGTTGGAAATTAATCGGATTCCCGCGGTAAATTTCGGGCCTTGCATCAAGCCGGCCATGGCGTTGCCGCTTCACGACCATTTCGCCATTCCCATTGCCGTTCGATGGCATCAATTTGCTGGAGATAGCGAAATATCGAACGCACCGTGACGACTTTATATTCACCCGATAAGCGTGCGCCCACCGAATGATCGGTAAAAACGGTGTTGGCAGAAAACAGGCCGCCAAGAATACGTTGTGCATAGTCGATATGAATGACGTCGGGAGTGAAGCCCTGGGCTTTTTCCAGGGCTTGTGCATGACTGCGCTGAGGAGAATTCACGGCCGGTAGTTGCGCTGCCGAAAGCATATCCAGAACCCAGGCGGTAGAGTTTTGGTATTGTTTTGAATCGTAACGGGCTATCACGCTGTAGTCGGGATCGAACACCGACATCGCCCTTGAGTTCAGCAAAACGGACAAGCGTTCGGCAAGTTCAGGTTTAAGCCAGACGATGCGTGCGTCCTGGCTTTGCAAATCGTCCATGAAAAAATTGACCAGACCTTGGGCATAGATATCGGAGCGGGAAGATCCGCACTGGTTTAATAAATGGACCACTGTCCATGGGCCGTCACGGTGATTCCTGACCACAAACCCGACGTGGGAATAGTGCAGGCCGTATTTATCGAGATTGGTACCGTGTCTTGCCAGCAGCGCTACCGGCGCGGGGTTTTTTTCAAGTTGAACCAGCACGCGCTGGGCTGATTCTGCTGCAGTCGCCAATGCTCTTGGACCGGCTATTTTTTCGGAGCATTGCGTACCGGCGTGAGCCGGTTGCAGGAAAATCAGTGCAAGAAAAATCAAAAGTCGCTTCATAGGGAAAGCTTCCTGTGATGTATATGCTGCAGGCAGGATTCATTCGGGATGAAGGCCAGCATTTCACTTCCCGCCATCAGTAAATAACCGGTACTCACGGCGGTGACGGCCAATGTAGTGCCGATCACAATGCCGGCGAACTTTAAGGCCTCGGCGCTCACTTGAAGTGTTATCGAAACCCCGGTTACGGCGCTGATTGCGATAACTTCGATTAGCTCGCCAATCGGGCGAAGTGTCTTCACGATTAAACGCGAGCCGGCCGGTATTGCGCTCAAGCTAATCGCAGCCACTTCCACCGATGGTGCCAGCGAAATGGCGGAAGCCTGGCTTGGCGTGTCCGATTGTGGTTCGGCATTTATTGGCAATGCAATTATGAGTGCCAAAAGCAAGGCGGCGATTTTGATGGGTTTCAAAATTTCTTTTTTGCTGAAATGCATGGCTACCGAACTCCCTTAACAAGATTGATGACGCATGAAATTAGGCGAGTGCCTGGTTGATGCTTGCCGG
>Ga0208628_1000124_pt1 | contig 47355 bp, 29 predicted proteins | sample LakWasMet16_LOW5_2_FD_183864 | JGI IMG/M metagenome (GOLD analysis project Ga0208628, IMG submission 183864) | Freshwater sediment methanotrophic microbial communities from Lake Washington under simulated oxygen tension - Sediment Metagenome... | ecosystem: Environmental > Aquatic > Freshwater >... | reverse complement strand
AGACCTGTCTAAAGCATGGGCTTTCATTTTGGCATTATCTTAAGGATAGGCTGCTGGGCGAAAGTAACATTCCACCGCTATCCGATTTGATTCGGGCTGCCGCTACCTATGGATAATGAGAAGTTACCAATGCAGCTACGCAGACAGGTACAGTATTTTCGAAGGCGGTTTTTATTATTGGCTGTATGAAGAAGTGACTTTAAACGCTATTTGTATCAGTGAGTTTAACGACAACGTTTTTATGGATACCGAACCTGCGCTTGTTTTTGAAGATTTTCAATGACTCGGGGATCGTGCCGACTAGCCAAATAAAAGCCCTACCGAGGATCGGCAGCTATTTAAATAACAAGCCATTTGATTTCAAAACCGCTCGCCCTGAGCTTGTCGAAGGATTAGCGAGGAGCCGATCTCGATTACATCCAGCCCCGCCGTTCTGATTAAGCTAGGTGCAGTTTGCAGGCTCATTGTATAATTCAGCGCAATGTTTTTTACCGACCTCCTAAACCTAAAGGATTGATTGAAATATGCTTCCAGAAAAACGCTTAACTCGTCGCCGTGGAATTTATTTGTTACCTAATTTATTTACCACGGGAGCCCTGTTTTCCGGTTTCTATGCGATTACTTCGGCGATGGGCGGGCGTTACGAAACCGCTGTTGTAGCCATTTTTGTAGCGATGATTCTGGACGGTCTGGATGGCCGGGTGGCGAGATTGACCAATACGCAAAGCGAATTCGGCGCTCAATACGACAGTCTTTCGGACATGGTTTCATTCGGCGCGGCCCCCGCTTTGGTCATGTATTTATGGGCGTTTTCGAGCCTCGGTAAATTAGGCCTGTTTGCCGCATTTGTTCATGCGGCGGGCGGCGCATTAAGACTCGCGCGCTTTAACACCCAGCTGGCTACGGCCGATAAGAATTATTTCCAGGGACTTCCCAGTCCTGCCGCCGCCGCGATTCTTGCCGGATTTATCTGGATTTGTCTGGAGTATAAATACGACATCGAGCTGTTCAAATATTTTGCACTCGCGTTAACAGTCAGCACCGGCTTGCTGATGGTGAGTAATTTCCGCTATTGGAGTTTCAAAAAAATCGATTTAAAAGGCAAAGTGCCTTTTATTGTTGCCATTGCCGCGATGCTGGCTATCGCTTTTGTGATGGCGCAGCCGCAGACGATGTTGTTCCTGTTGTTTTTAGGTTATGCGATTTCAGGCCCGGTTATTACCTTGGTCATGCGCAGACGCAGGTTGCAGGGGCGTAAAGCGTAAAATCTGCTTGAGGCAGCACAGCCATTGGCGTATAGTCACGACCATGTTTATTCAAATCAACCATGCATTTCAAACCCTTCTTTCCGGCGCAATGTTTGCCGAAACAGACTTGTGCGCGTGGCTATGCCTGCCTTTAAGATTCCTGCCCTGATGGGCATACATCTTTTTTCCATTTAATTACTTATACCCCCTATTTCCATGTATCAACGTAACAGTTGATAGCTCTCCATGAATGGAGTTTTTATGAAAGACAAGTTAATAATATTCGATACGACCTTGCGCGATGGCGAGCAAAGCCCCGGCGCATCCATGACCCGTGAAGAAAAAGTCAGAATCGCCAAGGCCTTGGAACGCTTAAAGGTCGATGTGATCGAGGCCGGTTTTCCTGCGGCCAGTCCCGGTGATTTTGAAGCCGTGCAGGCGGTCGCCAAGGTGATAAAAGACAGTGTGGTTTGCGGGCTGGCAAGAGCCCTGGACAAGGACATTGACCGTGCAGGCGAGGCGCTTAAAGGCGCTAACCAGTCGCGGATTCACACCTTTATCGCCACCTCGCCGATCCATATGCAAATGAAATTGCAGATGCAGCCGGAGCAGGTGATCGAGTATGCGGTTAGGGCGGTTAAACGCGCACGGCAATATACCGATAACGTCGAATTTTCGCCGGAAGATGCGGGACGCTCGGAAGAAGACTTTTTGTGCCGGATTCTTGAAGCGGTTATCGATGCCGGAGCCACGACGCTGAATATTCCGGACACTGTCGGCTACAGCGTTCCCGAGCAATTCGGCGCAACCATTGCCAACCTGATCCGCCGCATTCCCAATTCGGACAAGGCGATTTTTTCCGTGCATTGCCACAATGACTTGGGGCTTGCGGTTGCCAATTCGTTGTCGGCGGTTATGAACGGCGCACGTCAGGTCGAATGTACCATTAATGGCTTGGGTGAGCGCGCCGGTAACGCGTCGCTGGAAGAAGTGGTCATGGCGGTGCGCACCCGTAAGGATGTGTTTACCTGTCAAACCGGTATCGATACCCGCGAAATTTTGACTTGCTCAAAGTTAGTATCGTCAATCACCGGTTTTCCTGTGCAACCTAATAAAGCCATCGTCGGTGCCAATGCTTTTGCACATGAAGCGGGGATTCATCAGGATGGCGTATTAAAAAACAGAGAGACTTACGAAATCATGCGCGCTGAAGATGTCGGCTGGACGGCTAACCGTATGGTGCTGGGCAAACATTCAGGCCGGAATGCGTTTAAAAGCCGCATCACCGAGTTGGGCTTTGAGTTCGGTTCGGAATCAGAGTTGAACGAGGCTTTTGCCCGGTTTAAGCAGTTGGCCGATAAAAAGCACGAAATCTTTGATGAAGATTTGCAAACACTGATTTCGGAAGCCGGGTTTGAAGCGGAAGACGAGCATGTCAAGCTGATCGCCCTGAAGGTGTGTTCGGAAACCGGTGAAATACCCAACGCAACCGTTACGCTACGGGTGGACAATAAAGAAGTTACCGGTACTGCAAGCGGCGGCGGCGCCGTGGATGCCAGTTTAAAAGCCATTGAAAAACTGGTGCAAACTGATGCCGCTCTGGAGCTTTATTCGGTTAACAGCATCACCAACGGCACCGATGCCCAGGGCGAAGTCACTATCCGCCTTGAAAAAGCAGGCAGGATCGTTAACGGCTTGGGTGCCGATACCGATATTGTTATTGCTTCGGCCAAAGCTTATATCAATGCCGTGAATAAGCTGCATAGTCCCGATCAACGTCGGCATCCTCAGAAAGGGGATGTTTGATTGAGGTTCGCAAGATGAAAGGCGAAAGGCGAAGGGCGGAAGATTTATCGTTCCCACATTCTTGCGTGGGAATGCATCCGTCAATCCCTGTCCTGAGCCATGTCGAAGGGCTCCAGCGTTGCCAAACGCGATGCCAGAGCATCGCTAATTGTGTTCCCGCGCCGGAGCGTGGGAACACTAAGTAAATCGAGTCGGTCTTGGATAACGCAACACGCCTGCAATACCTCGAAGCTATGGGCATTGATGTTTGGCTGCCCAGGGCTGTTGCCGACAATCAGCAAACATCGACACCCGTTGCTATAGCTGAAAATGCCCTGCCAGAATCAACCGACAGCTGGGAAGCGTTGCAAGCTGAAGTCGCCCCCTGCACTCAATGCGACTTGTGTAAAACACGCACCCAAACCGTTTTCGGTTCAGGCAATAAAAACGCCGACTGGATGATTATCGGAGAAGGACCGGGACAAAACGAAGACCTGCAAGGCCTGCCTTTTGTCGGCAACGCGGGTCTGCTGTTAACCGAAATGCTAAGAGCCATAGGCCTTGACCGGGAAGAGGTCTTTATAACCAATATTGTAAAATGCCGCCCTCCCGCTAACCGCGACCCCAAGCCCATCGAAATCGAAACCTGCAAACCTTACCTGATGCGACAAATAGCATTGCTCAAACCAAAAATCATCGTGGTTTTAGGGCGTATTGCCGCGCAGGCATTGCTCAACACCGATGAACCGATCAGCAAGCTGAGAGGAAAAATACACGCTTTAAATGATACTCCGGTTGTTGTAGTCTATCACCCGGCGTACTTGTTAAGATCAATGCTGGACAAGCGCAAAGCCTGGGCGGATTTAAAACTCGCACTGCAAACAGTTAAAAACATTATAGGTTGATCATGTTGGGAATGATGCTAGATAAAATAAAAGACTTTGTGGTTTATGACGCCGATAGAGAGTTCTACGCCAAATTATTTCCTGGCTCGGTAGGCAGAAAAGATTTAATGCGTCTGAGAAAAATGAGAAGTTCCGATTTACCCGGAGTTATGGCGATTGAAAGGGCAAGTTATCAATTTCCCTGGGAAGAAGACATATTCAGGGACTGCTTCAGAGCCAACTATAGCTGCTGGGTCTGCGAAGAACAGGATACCGTATTGGGATACAGCATCCTCTCCATGGCAGTAGGCGAGGCACATGTGTTAAATATTTGCGTAGCGCCGGCCGAACAGGGACAAGGAATAGGCCGTAAAATGCTGGAAAATCTTGTTGAAATAGCCAGAGGACAGGCAGAAACCATGTTTCTGGAAGTCAGGCCGTCCAATACCGTCGCCATCGCCCTTTATGAAGACATGGGATTCAACGAAATCGGCATCAGAAAAGGTTATTATCAGTCGGAGAATGGCCGAGAAGACGCCATTATGCTGGCGAAGCAGATTTTTTAATGCACGCTTTATAACAGCTGAATTGATAATAGAACACGGATTGGGCAGATAAAAGGCAAAGGACAAAAGGCGAAAAAACCATCTTTCGTCCTTTGCCTTGCGTCTATACCTTTACAAAGAAGCTGATGTTATCTGCGCTCATCATAATTATCCGCATCATCTGCGTTCTATTTTTTCCAACAACCGATTATTTCAAATTATCGGTCACATGCGGCTCGATAAGCTGGTACATGATTTGATGCATTTTGGGGCTTGCGGCGATGACGTTGCCCGACTCCAGATACTTATCATTAAAAGAAAAATCGGTAACCACACCGCCTGCTTCCTTTACCAATAAAAGACCTGCGGCCATATCCCACTCCATTAGGCCGATTTCCCAAAAACCATCCAATCGACCGGCAGCCAGATAGGCCAAATCAAGCGCCGCAGCGCCCGCACGACGAATCCCCGCAGAATCTGTCGCTAATGCGCGGAACATGCCCAAGTAAGCATTCATGTGCAGATCGGTTTTAAACGGAAAGCCGGTGCCGATTAATGCGCCTTTCAAGCTGGTTTGATTGGTCACCCGAAGACGGCGACTGTTTAGCATGGCTCCGCCGCCGCGTTTGGCGGTAAATAATTCATCGCGTAACGGGTCATAAACAACGCCGACTTCAATTCTGCCTTTGTGTTTTAAGGCAATCGAAACGGCGTATTGCGGAAAACCGTGCAGAAAATTGGTAGTGCCGTCCAGCGGGTCGATCACCCAGACAAAATCGTTGCCCTCATGCATGCCGCTTTCTTCGGCCAGAATGCTGTGATCAGGGTAGGCAACCTTGATAATGTTGATAATTTCCCGTTCGGCCATACGATCAACCTCGCTGGCATAATCGTTTTTACCTTTTTGGTCGACCTTTAGGTGACCGATATTATCGGATGAGCGGAGTATCAAGTCGCCGGCGGCTCTTGCGGCACGGACGGCAGTATTTAACATGGGTTGCATAGGCGGATTTATATTGAGTACGGATGTATGGACAGATATTTGCTGCTGCAATATCTGCATTCCCCATGTCCCTGTAGGTTATGCTGAAGTTAGAGCACCCAAAGTAGGCGCTTTACGACCGCATGGACGCAGGAGGTAGAGCAATGCAGGAGCAATTGCTGAAAACGCATATAATACCAAATATTTTGCTAAACTTAGGCTCTTTTTTTAACTAAGGACAAGGCATTGCTGTCTACTATAAAAATTGTACTGGTCGAAACAACGCATCCGGGGAATATAGGTGCTGTTGCCCGTGCGATGAAAAACATGAAGATGCATAATCTCTGGCTGGTTGCGCCTAAAATCTTCCCCAGCGCCGATGCCACCTCCAGAGCGTCCGGCGCTGATGACGTGTTGGCGGGCGCAACCGTTTGCGCGACTTTGCAAGAGGCTATTGCCGACTGCCAAGTGGTGATTGGCGCCAGTGCCCGAGGCCGGACCATCAGCTGGCCGGAAATGACGCCCAGGGAATGCGCGGAAAAAGTGCTGATCAAGGAACCCGGCAACAAAGTGGCTATCGTTTTTGGCCGGGAAAATTCGGGCTTAAAAAATCACGAACTGGATCTGTGTCACTTTTTGCTGCGCATCCCGTGCAACAGCGAATACAGCTCCTTGAACATTGCCGCCGCGGTACAGGTGGTTTGTTATGAATTGTTCGTGGCATCCGGACTGGCCGAGCAAGAACAAATCGTGGTCGGCGACAAAGGCGAAGACCCCTTGGCCACGGCAACGCAAATGGAGTCTTTCTATACGCATCTGGCCGAAGCATTAACCGATATAGGCTTTATGCATCCCGCCAAATCAAAATCCATCATGCGGCGTTTGCGGCGGATTTATAACCGGGTACAAATGGATACCAAGGAGCTGGACATACTCCGGGGTATCTTACGGATGTCTCAAGGCCACAAGAGGAATAACGATGTTTAACCGAATAAAAGAAGATATTGCCTGCGTCTTTGACCGCGATCCGGCGGCGCAGACGGTCTTTGAAGTGATTACCACCTACCCCGGATTTCATGCCGTTTTGATACACCGAGTCAGCCATTTTTTCTGGATCGCCGAATTCAGATGGTTGGCCAGATTTATCGCCCACATCGGCCGCTGGCTGACCGGCATTGAAATCCACCCCGGCGCAGTCATCGGCAGGCGTTTTTTTATCGATCACGGCATGGGCGTGGTAATCGGCGAAACCGCCATTATCGGTGATGACTGCACCTTGTATCATGGCGTAACCTTGGGCGGAACCAGCTGGGATAAAGGCAAACGTCATCCGACCCTGCATAACGGCGTGGTGATTGGTGCCGGGGCAAAAGTCTTAGGACCTATCGATATAGGTGAAAACGCCCGGGTAGGTTCAAACTCGGTGGTCTTAAAGCCGGTACCGGCTGGAGCAACTGCGGTTGGAATTCCCGCTCATATCGTCGATCCCAACAGCAGAGCCGTAACAGCCGAACGTGACAAGATTGCCTACAAAATGGGCTTTCATGCCTACGGCGCGACAACCGACGTACCCGATCCAATCGCTTACGCCATCAATCACATGCTCGATCATATTCATGACATGGATAAACAGATAGAAACCCTACAAAAAGCGCTCAATGATGCCGGTATAAAATATACGGAATCGCCTATCTCTAAGTTGGACGGCTGCGAAATTGAGGACGGCTATGAAAAAGGCGATCGGTAAAAAGGTAAAGACGGTTTCAACATGACTTGCATCCAGGGATTCCTCAGAGAAAAGCAACCTTATTTGAGAAATACCTGCGCTTGCCAAGGGCATAATAGTTGACTATTTTGCTCGGTTAAGTATAGTAACAATATCTTAACGGTATTTATAGAGGATACTACTGTGCGCTTAACAACTAAAGGCCGCTATGCGGTTACTGCAATGCTTGACTTGGCTTTTCACAGTCAAATCAAGCCGGTAACCCTGACTGACATTGCGGCTCGTCAAACCATTTCCCTGTCTTATCTGGAACAACTGTTTGCCCGTTTACGCCGGGCCGGTATGGTAAAAGGCGTGCGCGGACCTGGCGGCGGTTACAAACTGTGTCGCAAAACCAGCGATATTAATATTGCTGACATTATCGCTGCCGTCAATGAACCGCTTGATTCAACCAAATGCGGCGGAGAGGCCAATTGCCAGAAGGATCAGGCCTGTTTAACGCATGACCTGTGGATGGGATTAAGCGAACAGATTAGAGATTATTTGAAGGGCATTTCTTTGGCCGACCTGTTAGAAAAAAACCAGGTTCAGGAAGTTGCCATAAGGCAGCATCACGATGCGCAGCAAGTCATTGAAATTTACCGTCACCCGGATTAATGCCTGACCTGAATGATCTATTTTGATCATAACGCGACCACACCGTTAGACGATCGCGTCCTGGACGCGATGCTTCCTTTCCTGACCACATTCTACGGAAATCCTTCCAGCTTATATCGTCACGGCAGAGTCGCGGGCAGCGCCATAGATGCAGCTCGTGAACAGCTGTCGGCGCTGCTTGGCGTTCAACCCGGACAAATTATTTTTACCAGCGGCGGCACCGAAGCCAATAACCTGGCCTTGGCAACACTAGCCCCTCAGGCCGGACTCGCCGTCTCAGCCATTGAACATCCCTCGATTATCGAGCCTGCCCTGCATTTAAAAAGCACGGGACATGAGCTTACCCTGCTCAATGTCGATGCAAACGGCTTGATCACACAGGATGCTATCGACGAGGTGATTCGGCTAAAGCCCGGCCTGGTTTCGATCATGCTGGCCAACAATGAAACCGGCGTGGTGCAGCATGTCGCTCACTATGCCGATCAGCTAAGAGCGCAAGGCATCAAGGTTCATACCGACGCCGTGCAGGCGCTGGGCAAAATCCCCGTAAATTTCAACCGCCTCGGCACACACTTGATGTCGCTGTCCAGCCATAAAATCTACGGCCCTAAAGGCTGCGGGGCGCTGGTATTTGAAAAATCAGTGGAGATAAAACCAATCTTGCTGGGCGGCAACCAGGAACAAGGATTCAGGGCCGGAACTGAAAATGTCGCCGCTATCGTCGGCTTTGGCAAAGCGGCTGAACTTGCCAAAAACGAACTTGCCGAACGCCACGCATATCTGCTAAAACTTAGAAAATTGTTGGAGCATGGCTTAAGCGCCATTCCCGGTCTGACTATTTTTGCCGAGCAGGCCGAACGACTGCCCAATACCGTCCAGATGGGCATCCACGGCATCGATGGAGAAATGTTGCTGATGCAGTTGGATCAGAAAAACATCGCCGTTTCCAGCGGCTCAGCCTGCGCCAGCGGCCAGAGAGAACCCAGTCCGGTATTGGTAGCCATGGGTATTGAACCTAGCGACGCAAAAAGCGCGATTCGCATCAGTTTGGGGGAAACCAACACTGAAGCTGAGGTTATCGAATTTATTAAACAACTAACATCCTTAACCATCAAAGGATAAAGAGGAAATCATGTCTGTCTCATTAACTGAAAGTGCCGCTCGGCAAATTAAAAAACAACTGGAAAAACGCGGCAAAGGACTGGGTTTAAAGCTGGGCGTAAAGCAATCCGGCTGCTCCGGGTATGCTTATACGATTGATTACGCCGACATACTAAACGAAGGCGATGCCGTATTTGAAAATTTCGACGTAAAAGTCATAGTCGCCGCAAACGATCTGCAATTTGTGGACGGCATAGAACTGGATTATCGACGGGAAGGCATTAACGAAGCTTTCCAGTTTAATAACCCAAATGTAAAAGGCACCTGCGGCTGCGGTGAGAGTTTTTCCGTTTGATCGATAAATTTCGTGATAGATACCCTGCCGGAGCTGGGCTTGCCCATCGAGATCGATTAAACAAAAATAGCGGCATCAGCTTGAGATTAAAAGGCGAGTTAACCTCAAGCTAAACCTTCTCCAGGTCTTTACACAATTTGCATCACCGTCGATCCGGTAGGAATCCACTCCGGGCTACCCTAGCCCTTCAGGCTAATGAGAAACATTTGTTCCAGAATCCAACTCGGGGTAGTCCAAAGTATTTTTCTACTCAAGTTGATATTTAAAGGTTACATCGATTTTTCTTAAGTGCTTGTTTAAAAAAACTACGCTAGAAAAACTGTTATCAACAGCATTCGGGGAGTCGCTATTTTTGCGAAAGCTTTTATGGGCATCCCTGCCCAACAAGCGGCAAAAGCTACGCGACCGCTAATGCCTACGGCTGCCCCAGCCGTCCTGCTTCATTCGTTGGATACCCAGCAAGGGGTATCCAACATCATTCTCGCAATGACTCGACGCGATGTCGGAAAGCCTGCATTTTCACTACGCAAAAAGCGCTTCGTGAAAACACATGCGCTATCGCTTCTGGGGACTACTCGACTCCTATCTCGCAGCGATGGATTTAAATCCCGACAAAGATTTGACTTACCGGGATATTGCCGCTTAAACTGAACGTTAATTTAACTTCCCGCACAGAGCGAAACTCTAGACATTACTCTCAATTTTTATTTTGACAATGCCTGCTTTCGCGCTCCCACAACAAGACCTAAATAGAAGCTTTATCCGTATTTTACCCAGTAGGATTGACGCTTAATCTTTTAGCCAAAATATGGATGCGGCGTTGAACGTCATTCAAAAGTTACCGCTTTTAGAGTTGGTGCGATAAGACCGGCAAATTCAGATAAGAAAAAAACCATCATGCTCGGCAGATACGGAAATCTTTAGTTACGCAGTCAAAACACAAAAGTAATGACATGAACAGAGAAACCGAAAATCAAAATTCATCAGCCCATCTCCTGAAAACGGATAGGGGAAAAACAAAATCCAATGCCATAGAAACCCCCTCCATTTCTCTGCCAAAGGGGGGCGGCGCCATTAAAGGCATTGATGAGAAGTTTTCAGTGAACGCTGTAAATGGCACAGCTTCTTTTTCCATACCCCTGCCTTTTTCCCCTGCTCGCGGCGCGTCATCTGCATTGGCTTTATCTTATAATTCCGGCGCAGGAAATGGCGTGTTTGGGTTGGGCTGGACACTGAACTTGCCGTCCATAAAACGCAAAACAGACAAAAGGCTCCCACAGTATTTTGATGATATAGATTCGGATGTCTTCCTGTTTTCTGAGGCTGAAGACTTGGTGCCGGAATTCAGAAAAGAGCTGGACGGCAGTTTTAGCAAAGATACCGATGGGAATTATGTCATCAAAGAAAACGATTCGGCGGATGGACTATTCGCCATCCGGTTCTATAAACCCAGAATCGAAGGTTTATTTGCCCGTATCGAAAGATGGTCGCATAAAACAGCCACTGATGTTAAATGGAAGGTCACTACCAAAGAAAATGTGACTACGCTATTCGGCTGGTCTGCCGGCTCAAGGATTTCAGACCCCAAGGATGCCCATAAAATATTCGAATGGCTACCCGAATTTGTCTTCGACGACAAAGGCAATAGCAGCCAATACCTTTACAAAAAAGAAAACGATAAAGGATTTGATTCGGACCTGCTACACAACAAAAACCGATCTGAAAACGGCAATATTACTTACACCAACCTGTATTTAGAGAAAATTTTATACGGCAACAAAACGCCTTATAAAAATTTTAATGACGCCTACCCCAATGCAAGCGATTACCTCTTTCAAACAGTATTTGATTACGGCGAATATGACACCAACGCACCCTATACAAAAACAAAGGATTGGGATGTTAGACCGGATGCTTTTTCAGAATACAAATCCGGCTTTGAAATAAGAACCACAAGGCTCTGCAAAAAGGTTTTACTGTTCCACCATTTCACTGAACTCCCCGGCGGATCGGCCTTGGTAAAATCCCTGAATTTTGACTACGACACTGCAAGCGAACAAGACTTTACCTTCCTGACGTCCATCATTCCCTATGGCTATATAAAAAAGCCGGACGGAACCTACACCTATAAAAATCTTCCGCCCACTGAATTTACCTATCAAAAACACGCTTGGAATAAAAGCGTTAAATCCGTCGCTTCCGAAGATTTAATACATGCCCCGATAGGTCTCGACGATTCAGAATACCAATTTACCGATTTATTCAATGAAGGCCTTTCCGGCATCCTGACCGAACAAGGCAGCGGGTTGTTTTACAAGCATAATTTGGGCAACGGTAAGTTTGCACAGGCCAAGTTGGTATCTCCCAAGCCTTCTTTTGTAGGGGTTGGCCCACAATTGCAATTGATGGACTTGGACGCAGATGGCGGCAAACAGCTGGTCAATCTAAACAATGAGCCCAAAGGCTACTTCGAACTCAGCGACGACGAAGAGTGGCAAGCTTTCCGAACTTTCGAGCATCTACCCAATATCAATATGGGCGATGCCAATACCCGGATGCTTGACTTAAATGGCGATGGCAAGCCGGAGGTTTTGCTTACCGAAGACCATGCATTTACCTGGTATGAATCCGAGGGTAGAAAAGGCTTTGCCGCGGCCCGTAAAACCGTAAAACCTGTCGATGAAGAAGCGGGGCCGCATATTGTCTTTGCCGATTCCAAGCAGACCATTTTCCTGGCGGATATGTCGGGAGACGGCATGAGCGATATTGTAAGGATTCGTAACGGCGAAGTGTGTTACTGGCCTAACCTGGGCTATGGAAAGTTCGGCCGGAAAGTGGCTATGGATCACGCCCCTGTTTTCGACTGTCCCGATGCCTTTAATCCCGCTTATTTGCGCTTGGCGGATATAGACGGTTCCGGTACCACCGACATCGTTTATCTGGGCAAAAACAAATTCAGCTGTTGGCTGAATTTAAGCGGCAATGCCTTTGCCGCCACGCCTTTTGCAATAGACAGTTTCCCTGAAATACACAACCATTCGAAAATCACAGTAACCGATCTATTGGGCAATGGTGTCGCCTGTATCGTCTGGTCTAGCCGTTTAGCCAAAGATTCCGGGTCGCCTTTAAAATACATAGACCTGATGGACAGCAAAAAACCGCACATCATGGTTTTCTACAAAAACAACCTGGGAAAAGAAGTCTCGCTGGAATATACCCCTTCCACTCAGTTTTACCTTGCAGACAAGCTTGCGGGCTTACCCTGGGCGACAAAACTGCATTTCCCGATGCATTGCATATCCAAAACAGAAACTTATGACAAAGTTTCAGGTTACCGCTTTGTCAGTTCCTATACCTACCATCACGGCTATTACGACCATGCCGAGCGGGAGTTTAGAGGCTTTGGCAGGGTGGAACAAACCGATGCGGAGCATTTTGAGCATTGGCAAAAGGGCAATGCCACCAATATTGTCGATAAAACCCTGCACCAACAACCGGTCATTACCAAATCATGGTTTCATACCGGGGCATTTTTAAGCTGGGAAAAAATACTCACTCAATTTAACCATGAGTATTGGTATGAGGAAATGAATCGACAAGGCTTTGCGGTAATTAATCATGAAGTCCCTTTGCCCGACGCCCGGCTTATTGCAGCCCCAGGATTAGATGAATCCATCATAAGCAATCTCGGCTTCGAGGAATGGCGGGAAGCCTTGCGTGCCTGCAAAGGCATGGGGCTGCGTTCTGAGGTGTTTGCCAAGGATGGGCCGCTAGCCGACGCTACGCCGGAGCAACGCAGGAAAGAATTAACGCCCTATTCCGTTGCCACGCACAACTGCATGATTGAACTCTTGCAGCCGAAAGGACAAAACCAACACGCCATATTCATAGCCAAGGAAAGCGAAGCCATCACCTACAGCTACGAACGTAACACCGAAGACCCACGCATCGCCCATACCCTGAACATCAAACTGGACGAATACGGCAATGCTTTGGAATCGGCTTCAATCGTTTATCCAAGACTGAAAGCAGATGCATCCTTGCCTGATGAAACCCAAGAAGCCCAGAATAAAACGCTGCTCACCTATACGCAAAACCGTTTTACCAATGATATTGATAGCGCCGCCACCTACCGACTAAGACTCCCTTCAGAAGCCTTAACTTACGAGTTAAAAAGTGTCGCCAAAGCCGGTTCTTTATACTCGGCGGAGGATTTCGACAACATCCTTACAGCCGCCGTTGAAGTGGATTACCATCAAATTGATACCAATCTCGCCCTCGGAACTTCGCAGAAAAGATTAATCGAGCACATCCGCACCCTCTATCGCAGCAACACTCTAAAAACGCCTTTGCCATTGCATCGCTTGGAATCATTGGCATTGCCTTTCGAAAGCTATCAATTAGCTTATACGCCAAGCCTTGTCGCCCATATTTTCGGCAACAAGGTTAGTGAGGACCTGATGCTGGAAGGCAAGTTCACCCATGGCGCAGGTGACAGTAACTGGTGGATACGCTCGGGGACGACACAGTTTATTGACGCGGCGGAAGCCCTAGCCGATGCCCAAAACCGTTTTTATGCGCCCATTTCCTATACCGATCCTTACGGCGCAAAAACCAAGGTAACCTATTACGGCGACTATTTCCTGTTTATTGAAGAAACAGAAAATGCGCTAGGCAATAAACACAAGGTTGAGCTTTTTAATTTCCGCACCCTTGCGCCGAAAAGAGTGCAAGACGCCAACGGCAATTTTTCCGAAGTGATGGTCGATGAGCTGGGTTTGGTCAAAGCCATGGCGATATTCGGCAAAGAGAATGAAGCTGATGACTTGATCGGCTTGAATGAGTTTTCTTCTGCACAGGAAACTACCTTGGTCGATGAGTTCTTTAATGCGCCGGCTTCCGATGTATTGGTTACGCAAGGGAAAAGTCTGCTCCAACACGCCACCGCCCGGTTTGTTTATGACTTCGATGTCTATAAAAAATCCGGCAAGCCGGTTGTAGTCGCCTCCATTGTCCGGGAAGCGCATTTTCAGGACAATAACAATTCGCCCGTACAAATCAGTTTTGAATATTCCAACGGCCTTGGACAAGCGGTGATGAAAAAGGCTCAAGCCGAACCAGGTTCGGCAAAACAAGTTCAGGTCGAAGCAGACGGCACATACACCGTCACCGACATCAATACCGCCACGCTTAGCCCCAAGCAACTGCGCTGGATCGGCAACGGTCGAACCGCATTCAACAACAAAGGCAATGCCGTCAAACAATATGAACCGTATTTCTCGATAAACCATCGCTACGAAGACCAAAAAGAATTGGTTGAATCCGGCGTTACGCCCCTACTCTATTACGATGCGATGGGACGGCTCATCAAAACCGAATTACCCGATGGCACCTTATCCCGCACAGAATTCGACTCATGGCAGCAAGCCGCCTATGACTCCAACGATACCGCCTTGGAATCCCCTTGGTATCACAAGCGCACCAATCGCCTGATAGATGCGGAGCTGATTGCCGCAGGCAAAGACCCCGAACGGGAAAAATCGGCAGCCGATCAAGCCGCCAAACACGCCAACACCCCAGCCATACAGCATTTCGATACCTTGGGAAGGCCGGTACTGTCGATAGACCATAACAAGCATTTGAAAGCCGGTGAGGATGAATTTTACCTGGCCAAAGTACACCTCGACAGTGAAGGAAATCTGCGTAGCGTTACCGATGCCAGAGGCAATGTAGTGATGCAATACCAATACGACATGCTGGGCAACAAGGTTTATCAACAAAGCATGGATGCAGGACAGCGCTGGTTGCTGACCAATATCCTAGGCAATCCGCTACGGACCTGGGATGAACGCGATCATGAGTTCCGCTATTTTTACGATAGTTTGCACCGGCCGACCCAAAGCCAAGTCATAGGCGGCGATGCTAACACACCGCTTAATAATATCGTTGAGCGAATTTTTTACGGCGAAGCCGAAGCCAATCCCGAACTCAAAAATCTCAGGGGGCAAGCAGTCAAGCATTACGATACCGGCGGACTCACGGAAACCCCGGAATATGACTTCAAAGGCCAGCCCGTAGCCACCACGCGCAAGCTATTTAAAAATTACAAAGGCGTAGCCGACTGGACAGACGGTAACCTGATAAACGACCTGGAACCGGACAGTTTTACCTTTAGTACAAAAACCGATGCCTTGGGCAGAATCACCCGCCAAACCGCCCCCGATGGCAGCATCATTACCCCGTCCTACAATGAAGCCGGATTACTCAATGCCGAAATCGTAAAACATCCGCATCTAGCCTCACCCACCCCTTACATCAAAGACATCGACTACAACGAAAAAGGCCAGCGCGATAAAATCATTTACGGCAACGATGTCGTCAGCCGGTTTTATTACGACAAAGAGACCTCCCGGCTCACGCGCTTAGAAACCAAACGGCAAAACAGCGACCCGTTACAAGATTGGCATTACACCTTCGACCCGGTGGGCAATATCACCCACATCGAAGATAAAAACATCCCGACAGTATTTTTCAACAACCAAAAAATAGTCGGTGTTTCTACTTACAGTTATGATGCCCTTTATCGTTTGATCGAGGCCAAGGGCAGAGAAAATGCCTCACCACTGCTATTTGACGGCAAAGACAACTGGAGTGACGCCGCTTTCATGAAGCAGTTGAGCCCCGGCGACCCGTTGGCGATGCGCGAGTACACGCAAAGCTACCGATACGACGAAGTGGGCAACATCCAGCAGATGCAGCATAAGGCGGACAGCAACAATTGGACGCGGGATTACACCTATCAGGCCGCCAACAACCGTCTCATCAGTACCCAAATAGGCCCGATCACCTACAGCTACCCGCACCACGCCAAACATGGCTATATGACCGCCATGCCGCATTTGGACGAGATGGGCTGGAACTTCAAAGAAGAGCTGGTCAGAACTACCCGCCAAAAACGTAGCGATGGAGGCACCCCAGAAACCACCTATTACCAATACGACGGGCAAGGACAACGCATCAGGAAAATAACCGAGGACCCGGCCAATGCAGGTGCGACACCCGGCAAAAAAGACGAGCGCATTTATATCGCAGGCTACGAGCTTTATAAAAAGCACAGCGGCACCGATGCCGGACTGGAGCGCACCAGCCTGAGCCTGATGGACAAGCAACACCGCTTTGTGATGATAGACACCGAAACCAAACCCAAGCTGATCTTCGGCATACCGGTAGGACGGACTGCGCCTAAACAGATGCAACGCTACCAACTCCATAACCATCTTGGCTCGGCGGCGTTGGAGTTAGATGGTGCAGCTCAAGTTATTTCTTATGAGGAGTACCACCCGTTTGGTACGACGGCTTATCAGGCTAAAAACCTGAATATTAAAGCCGCCGCCAAACGCTATCGCTATACGGGCATGGAGCGGGATGAGGAAAGCGGGTTAGAGTATCATTCGGCTAGGTATTATTTGCCTTGGTTGGGAAGGTGGATAAGTACTGATCCCAAAGGGTTGGTGGATGGAACAAATTTATACGCGTACGTAAGGCAGAACCCACTTCGGCTGTCTGACCAGGAGGGGCGAGAGGCAAAAACGACGTACTTGGGATCAAGCAGGGACGAGAAGTACGTTGGCCGGTTGGAGAAGACGTGGAGTGGAAATCAGTACTGGTCCGAGAGCGGGTCACATAATGCAGGCTGGTATGTACGCACAGAAGGTCGTGAGATTCTTGCGCCACCGCAGACATTACCTCGATTCAAGTTAGATTCAGCAACTCTGGATTTGGAGTCGTCCAGCCTTGGCTGGAAACGAGCTCCAATCAACTTACTCGATACCCAGCTCACTATCAAGAAGCCGCTATCTTTTGAAACAATGCAATTGGAACCGTCGACGACTAAGTGCGCTATGCCTCCCGCCCCCACGGATCCCTATAAAGCCACGTGGTTTCTGATCTCAGACTATGAGCAAAAAGGCAGCGAAGCTGCGTCGCGTGGGCAAGAATCAGGGCAAGTTGGGAACGATGTAAACGAACGATATCTGTCGTGGAACTTTGCGCGTGAAGACTATCGAAAAGTAAATTTAAAAGGGGGCGATCCGATCCTTCGCAATGCGGAGCATTACCTGTTTCGAAAATGGACTGCGTCAGAAAAAGACAACGCTTTTGTCAAGATTCCTGATGGACTTCCGTTCATGGATCCAGGGAAATGGAATCCAACGCTGATGATGAATGCAGGGGTCATGGGCGGCATTCACGATCCTCTCTATAATTGGCTACGCACGCATATCCTCGAACATCTTATAAATATCAATAAGACTACGCCGGACATGTATTTCTTTGAACAGGCGGGTTACGAAGCCGGCGAGCATCAATGGAAAGAGTACGACTGATGTGGAATCCCAGTCATCGGCAGCCGTTGGTGCATTGTGAAGTCTTTGAGCAGGACGGGGTATGTACCCCGTCCACACGTTTGGCGGTAGGCGACAGTGCTCCCAATGGGCAGGTAATTTGAAACGTTATGAACGGGATAAAAATCCCGTCCAGCAGTTGCAGTCCGATAAATCACATAAAGGAAACCAATGCTATGCCATCACACCGTGTCGCCGTTGACTTAAATGCCGGAACGTATTTCCTGACCCTGACAGTCCAACGTTGGTACTACTTATTTGACCGCCACAACCGTTGGCAGATTCTGGCTGATTCGCTTCGTTATTGCCAAGAAAACAAGGGGCTTGAATTAAATGGGTATGTTTTTATGCTAAACCATATCCATCTTATCGTAACGTCCCCAGACATGGCGGGATTTCTGCGCGATTTTAAACGGTTTACCTCCGTGAAACTCAAGGGCAATCTCGAAGCCACTGAACCGGATGTGTTGCGATTATTTATAGATGAGGCAGGAAAGTATCGCTTCTGGCAGGATACCAATGCACCCAAGAAGATAGAAAATCCGGATTTTTACCGACAGAAACTCAATTACATCCACCAAAACCCGGCAAGAAAAGGCTATGTAGCGTGTGCAGAACACTGGATTTGATCATCGGCAAATCCTGCTTCGCCATTGACCAGCAGATTATTTGGAACATAAACCCCAGCCTAAGCGGGAAGGGGTATGCACCCCGTCCCCGCGTTTGGCGGTAGGCAACAGCGCCTCAATGGGCAGGTACTTTGAAACGTTATGGACGGGATGAATATCCCGTCCAACTCAGGCCTTGAAAACCAACCAGCAGTTTCAAAAATAAAACCGTGTATTAAATTAAACCACCTCTAATAAAAGTGAGAAGACAACATGGCAAATCAAATTGAAACCCCGAATTTAGTTGAGTCGAAAATTGAATTGTTCAAATTCGATTTAAAAGCCGATAAACAACAAAAGGCTTTTGAAGACATCTACAAAAAAAATAACGGCAATTGGTCTGCTGTCAAATCCGAACTCGCCGAGGAAAAAGGATTTACGGACGAGGTTATCAAAAATCTGGAATTCACCCATAACCTGGCCGAGTGGAGCAATAACAACGCCGACCTGGTTTCTATTTTTCAAAAGGACAGCCAGATCTATTCGATGAGGAATATTGCGACAAAATTCAATAAAGCCGCCTTCATAGAAAAAGTAAAGGGCGTAGCTTCGACGGAAGCAGGGGAAGACAAACAGGCTTTTGCCCTCGACCTGCATCGCGAACTTTTCCGCATAGAACCAACCGCTATGTTAATCAATATGGTCAAAGACCCTCAGGTGCCTATGTTGAATGATGCCATCGGGGGCAATGTAGCGACGGTATTAGAAAACCAGCCCGATTTCAATATTAAAACCACTTCTGTGTATGAGGTTCTCAACAATGCCGAGGCCTTGAAAGACATTCCAGCCGAAGCTCAGGACGCGGTTAAAATCCAACTTAAAACCTTGCAACGCATCGTCGCAGTCAGTCCAATATCTGATGCGGTGCCAGTGCTTTACAATGCCGAGCTGCACACGGCTTTGCAAATTTCCGAGATACCCTCAACTCAATTCATGACCCTAATGAGCGGTAAAGAGTTGGACGATAACACCCTGATGCAGATTCATAGCAATGCCCAACAGGCGCGCGTACGTAACGAACAGGCAATAATGGCTTTAAGGGAAGCGAGCCAAAATACCGGCATTGTCATGATTGATAAGAGCCTGAACTTGAATGGTAGTGCGCAACCGGAAATGGATTTTACTGAGTCGCGTACCATGATGTACTCGACTAAAACTACAACTGCAAATAAAGCGCAAGAGGCCATTACAAAACACAACCTTTCCTGGGATTTGCTTTTTGCCGATGCCGATTTTTGCGAATGCGGCGAGTGTAATTCTGTATATAGCGCGGCATCCTATTATGTGGAGTTGTTGCAATATTTACGCAATAACAATCTTGATCCCGATCCCGCCAATCCGATCCCTGTAAAACCCAACCCCAAAGATATTACTAACACGCCACTGGAAAAACTCTTCGACCGCAGGCCTGATTTGGGTTGCCTGGAACTGACCTGCAAAAACACCAATACGATTTTGCCTTATATCGATTTGGTTAATGAAGTCATGGAAAACCACGTGGCTTTCAAGCACCTCAAGCCTTTCAATGTCGAAGATGAAACCAGCAGCGAGTTGCTATCCGAACCGCAGCATACCGAATACCAAGCCTATTGCATTCTGAAAAGCGCTGTTTACCCCTTCACTTTGCCTTACCATCAACCCATTGATGCGGCAAGAATCTACTTGAAACACCTGGACACCAGCCGCTACGAACTGATCGACACCTTCAGGAAAAATAATTCAGGAGACGATGCCGCACTGACCGCGCTAAAAGATGAAGCTTTAGACAGAGCCGCCGATGCCGAGTTTTTAGAATTAAGCAAAGAAGAATATGTGATCTTGACCAAAGCGTGTTTTGAAAGCAAAGCCTTGATGGACAAGCTGAAGAATAAAACCTTCACCGATGCCGAATATCAAGATTTGATTGGCGTAAAGCCGGTCTGGCAATACTACGGTTTTGATGATGACACAATCTGGTTAGAAGATAACGGGCTTACCCTGATTAAGCCGGAATTTTTGCGGCGTACCGGGATTGATTACTTCGATTTAGTCGACCTGCTAACCACCGAGACTCTCAATCCCTATATGCCCAAAGGCAAATCGAAAGCGATCATGGAAAGTTTGCGCTTTAGCTATCGGTTTTTGCAGAACTACGCCAAAGCCTTTGGTATAAATAAGATGGCGGAAGACTTGGTCAACATGGAAAAGTTTGCCGATCTGGTACCCTTAATCAAAGAGCAAATTGAATTACTTACCGACAAAAAAGCGCTAAGTTGCCCTAAAACAGGCCGGGATCAAGCCGAGATAACCGATAAAGACATCATTCACTGGGTTAAATGCCACTTTGAAAAAGTCGGCAAGATGATTGTGATTGAAAGCGGAAGCGGCTGTGTAAATGGAGAAATTAAACTCAAAGGATATGGGTCGACAGCAGGCCGAAATAAAATAACCGTCGAAAATTGTAAAATCTTCTCCGAGAACGCAAATGGCTTTCGTACGGAAATAGGAAGTGTTGATAAAAAAACCGGGAAAATCACTTTCACAGATGAGCAAGACTCATCATCTGCAAATGCCTTGAAGAATGCCGAGTTCATTGGCGATAAGGGCGAGAAAGCTATTTTCCTGGTCATTGGCAACGAAGTTTATCTGATCTTTTTAGAGCAAAAAGACAGCTGCGATCTTGATAGCGCCCTCCTGCAACATTTAGACGGCACGTCCCTGACAGTTGAGGAATATGACCGGATTCATCGCTTTATCCGTTTATGGCGTAAGTTAGACTGGACGATTGACGAAACCGACAAAGCCATTGTCGGCCTGAGTCCAGCGCAGGAAGCCGGTCATGCCGATGAAGCCATTTGCGATGATTGCGCGAATGGAGGGTGCGGCTGCGATGACTGCGAAGAAGATACTATCGCCCTGCAACATTACGACATCAACCCGAACCTTATCCACCAGCTTGCAGCGGTAAAAAAGCTGCTGGATAAAACCGGTCTCGAGCTGATCAAACTGCTTTCTTTTTGGGCCGCTATTAATATCAGAGGCGAAAAGCCACTCTATCAACAACTATTCCTCACTCATAATGTTTTAGGGATTGACACGATTTTCAAGGCGGATAATAAGGGCAATTATCTGACCGGCAATGCCAAACTCCTTGAGCATATCCCCGTCGTAATGGCGGCTTTCAATGTTTCTGCCGATGATATTCAAGCCATCATGCTGGCGACTTCGATGGAAGACAAACTAACCTTGGGCAACCTATCCCTGCTCTATCGTTATCGTTTACTAGCCAAACTGTTAGGCTTAAGAATCCCTGCTTTTGTCGGTATCTTGCCCTTGTATGGCGATGTGTTTAAGAATGCCGATGCATCACTTCAGTTCCTAGAACGATGGGCAAAAATGGAGGACGCCGGTTTTAGCCATCAGCAACTGAATTACATTATCAACGATAAAGATGACGAAAAGAGGCCCTTCGCCCCCACGCAAAAGCAGGTTTTGCAGTTAAGCAAGGCTTTATATGACGGATTGAATGCCATTGACGAAGCGCATAAAGACTTACAAGCCGATACGCTTATTGCTGATAGCACGTTACAAAAAATAAACATTCAGGAACAAGCAACCAGCGTTTTGGTACGGACAAAAACCGGCTTGGTTTTTGAAACGGGCATTGTCGAAAAAATAATCGGCTTATTGGAAGGCACAAACGTATTGACTACCAACGCGCCTAAAAACCTGGACATTACATTGCTCGATACCCAGGCGCTTAAAAAGAAACTCAAATACGACAAAACCTTGGGCTCGATTCAAATTACCGGCCTTTTAACCGAGGCTGAAGTTAATGATTTTAAAGCCATCAGCAATGATCCCAAGTGGATCGAGGCACTGACACGTATTCAAAAGCAACAAAACAAATTATTCAAAGAACTTTTATCGGGCGTTTTCGAACACGAAAAAACTAAAGCAGCGCCCGAAAAAGCGCAATTAGAAGCCATTATTAAAGCGGGCGACGTAAGCATTCCGCTGGATAACATCCCCGAAGGCGAAGCAGACGCCAACACCGCGCCGCAAAAACGCGTTGCCTTTTTGGAAATCTTTTTACCCTACTTACGCCAGCAGCTAACCCATCGTTTGGTCATCGATACACTGGCCAATTTTGCAGAGCTCGATGCAAAAATTACCGATGTTTTGGTTTCTAAAGTACTCAAGCTCGGCATGCCTGTTACGCCGATTTACAGCGTTTTTGAGAACATCAAGGACAGCAGCAAACCGGATCAAAATAACTGGAGCGGCTATTTAATTCCGGCTGCTGACGCCGGCTATACGTTTATTGTTAAAAACAGCGACCCCAAGCCCGTGCTCAGTCTGGATGACGTCATCCTGGATTTCCTTCAACAGGAAGACCCCACTAATGAATGGTGGAGCGCGGCCTTAGCGTTGCAGGCCGGAAAACTATATAAACTGGCGACAACAGGCGTTGAACTTAAAAATATTTTCTGGAAAACACCGGCTTCAGCCATTACCGCAATCCCATCGTCGGCATTGATACCTGATTTTGCTTCCGAGCAATGCAAACCCACCTTAATCGCCTTGAAAAAAGCAGCCATGCTGGCATCTACCTTTGCTTTAAGTGCCGATGAGATCAGCTTTTTAGACCTTAACAAAAGTAACTTCGATAACCTGGATTTTAATGCGCTAAGCCTTGAACATTGGCTACGTTTAGAAGCCTACATACGACTGCGTAATTCTTTGCCCCCGGCCAAACTGAACCTGCTGGATTTTTGGAGCTGGACGTATGATGCCGCATCGGTTGAGTCATCACTCAGTGACAAAATAGCCGATCTCACCACATGGAAAACGCAACGCATCGATAAACTGATTGCCCTGAATCATTTCAATATCGTCAAGTTAGCCGATTATCGCAATGAACAAAACCTGCTAAAACTACAAGAAGCCTTAACAGTCGCTGACAAAATCGGTGTGGACATCGATTTGCTTTTCGACTGGGCAGTCCCCGTTTCCAAATTTAATATTTGTCGCACTATAGCCGACAGCATCAAACATGCTATCCGCGCCAAATACAACCAAAGCGATTGGGAACAAGCGGTTAAACCGCTGCACGACCAGCTTCGTAACAACCAGACACAAGCGTTGATTGCTTACCTATTGCAGCAAAAAGAATTGATAGCGTGGAACGTTACCGATGCTGACGGATTATTCGAGTTTTTCCTGATCGACGTACAGATGGATGCCTGTATGGAAACATCGCGCATCAAACAGGCGATTTCATCGGTGCAGTTATTTGTACAGCGTTGTTTCTTGGGACTGGAACAAGATCATAACGGGATAGCGGCCAATATTTTAGACAGGGGGCGCTGGGATTGGATGCAACGTTACCGGGTTTGGGAGGCTAACCGCAAGGTATTCCTTTATCCTGAAAACTGGATCGAGAGCAATCTTCGCGACGATAAAAGCCCTTTCTTTAAGGAACTTGAGAGCGAGCTATTGCAAAAAGACATCAGCAAACAAAATGTCGCCGATGCGCTTAAGTCTTACCTTTATAAAGTGGACGAGGTCGCCAATATGGAGGTAGTGGGCCTGCACATCGAAAATGAAACTTATGATGAAAAGCACGTAAACAAACTGCACGTTTTTTCCCGCACTCGGAATGCGCCATACTTCTTTTTTTATCGGTATTTCGACTTGACGGAACAAAACTGGTATCCGTGGGAAAAAATGCAGGTAGATATTCCAAGTTATGATGTGGAAGATGCGAATGGACAGATTACGGGCAACGGTTGTTATTTGACGCCGATAGTTTGGAATGGGCGGTTGTTAATTTTCTTTCCACAATTTATGAAGAAAACAAAGGCTTCGCCCTTGGCAGATATTCCTTTGAAGTACGTTGCCAATATGTCAACCAAAGCCAATAAGCCTATTGATTATTGGGAAATCAAGATGGCTTGGTGCGAATATCGAAACAGCAAATGGACTCAAAAGCAATTGAGTAAATATGCAATTAACGACATCCAATCTACCACTGCTATCGAAAATGCGGCGGTGGTAGTTAAAAATAAAGTCAAGGCAGCAGCAGATGCTGCGGCAGCGGCTGAAACTGCTGAGAATGAGTTAAAGAAGGCCAAAGCCGACTTGGAATCGGCTGCTGAGAAGGTCAGACAGCATCCAAAAGATGCAGCGACTTTAACGGCTTTAAATGCCGCATTGACATCCTATATGAATAAGGCCGTTAATGCAGAGAATAAAAACAATCTTAAAATACAGGCTGATAAAGAGGCGGTTACCTCATTTTCTGCTACGGATTCAATTCCCATTTTGCCCATTTCAGCAATTTCAAATTATGAATTTATCCCGCTATTGTCCGATGATTCGAACGATAAATTGTTGGGAATAAGGATTTTTTACGATGTCCGGGAAATTGGCGTTTTTGAATTTACCGGAAGCGGCATTAAAAATAAAAGTAGAGTTTACTCAAGCAATAATACAATTGAAGTAGACAATTTTCATCACAATGTATCGACTATTAAGTCCTTACAAATCAGTAATCAAGTCGACAACCATTCATTTAATGACATAAATAATACAACGTATAACGCAAACGACTTCTACCATCCTTACACCCATGACCTACTGGGTAAAATCAATTTCGGGAATTTAGAAACCTTTTTCAAATACAATACTGAAAATATTTCCGCCACAACCGACGCTTTTGGGTTAAGCGGAAATAATGTTTACCACGAGCTCAAACGCCCCTATTCTCTCTACAACTGGGAGTTATTTTTTCATACCCCGATACTGCTGGCGGATGCGCTCAGCAAAGCCCAGCAATTTGAAGAAGCTATGAAATGGTTTCACTTTGTATTCAATCCCATTGCCCATGGCAATGAAGATAATCGGTTTTGGCAATTTCAGCCTTTCAAGGAAATCAATAGTCAGCGGGTTTTAGACAGCATCTTCAACAACCTCCAGCCCAATGCGGCGGATCAAAGTATTAACGAATGGCGTAATAAGCCTTTTATGCCCCATGTGGTCGCACGAAGCCGTCCGGTTGCGTACATGAAATGGGTAGTGATGAAATACATCGAAAATATCATCGCTTGGGGAGATTATTTGTTCCGCCAGGACTCCATTGAAAGCATCAATCAAGCCACCCAGCTCTATGTTTTGGCAGGACATATACTGGGGCCAAAACCAATGATGATACCGAAACGAGGTAAAATCAGGCCGCAAACCTACCTGAGTTTATTGGACAAATGGGATGCCTTCGGCAATGCGATGGTTGAGTTGGAATTGGCCGCTCCTTTCAGCAACCAGACCGTTTTCCCTTTAGGCGTGGTGAATAATGAGATTGCTTTTGCCAACATCTTTGGCATGGCCTCTTCTTTATATTTCTGCATCCCAAACAATCCTAAGCTTATGGGCTACTGGGATACCCTGGCCGATAGGTTATATAAGATACGGCACTGCGAAAACATCGAAGGTATCTTTCGAAAACTTCCCTTGTTCGAGCCGCCCATAGACCCTGCTTTACTGGTTAAAGCGGCAGCGCAAGGGTTAAGTATCGCGTCTGTATTGAATGATCTCAACACGCCTTTGCCCAATTACCGCTTTTACTATTTATTACAAAAAGCGCTGGAGTTGTGTAATGAATTAAAGTCATTGGGCGGAGCCATGCTTTCTGCGATTGAGAAAAAGGACAACGAAACCATTGCCCTTATTCGCGCAAAACACGAAGGTGTCATGCAGAACTTGGTAATGGAAATCAAGAAAAAGCAATTGGAAGAAGCGCAAAAGAACCTTGAAAGCCTGGTGCAAAATCGCAAGGCTCCGGAACAACGAATGAAGTACTACCTAAAGTTAAGTGGATTGGACGAAAGTCTGGTGCCCGATGAAACAACAGGATTCACTGGGCTACCCAACGACATTGCGACTGTGGACGGTGATAGCGGCTTGAAATTGATTTCTTTTGAAAAGGAAGATATGGATAAAGCAAGCGAAGCTCAGGATTGGCAAAGAGGTATTGGCGTGGTGGAAACATTAGCAAGTATTCTCCATGTAATTCCAGTTGGTAGTGTAGATGCAAAACCTTTTGGTATTGGCGCGGGCGTTGCAATTCATGGACAGATGTTTGGCAATGCTGCACAAGCCACTGCTAGAGGACTTCAAGTGCATGCAAGTGACCTTTCTTTTGCAAGTTCCAGCGCAGGCAAAAAAGGCGGCTTTACCCGTGCCCTGCAAGAACGTATCTTCCAAGCCAATGCGGCCGGTTATGAGCTAAAGCAGATAGACAAACAAATCACTGCTCAAGAAATACGCATCAATATTGCCAATCAGGAAATAGCAAACCAACAAAAGGCAATCGATAACGCCACCGAGGTAGAAGAGTTTTTAAAGAACAAATACAGCAACGAAGAGCTATATACCTGGATGCGGGGCAGTTTAAAAACCTTGTACCATCAGGTCTACAACTTGGCTTACGACCTCGCTAAAAAAGCGGAAAAAACCTATTGCTTTGAAAGGGGCGTCAGCACGGCCGGCTTTATTCAATCGGGTTACTTCGATGCAGGAAGGGAAGGCTTATTGGCGGGAGAGCAGCTCTATGTCGGACTCAAACAACTCGAAGCGGCTTATCAAAACGAGCGTGGGCATGATTACGAGATAACCAAACTTATTTCCCTAAGCCAAATCAATCCGTTGGCAATAATACAGCTCAGGGAAACCGGCAAATGCGAGTTTGTAGTGCCGGAAGTGTTTTTTGATATGGATTACCCCGGCCATTACAAGCGCCGCATCAAATCGGTGGCTATTTCAATCCCCTGTATTGCAGGCCCTTACACAGGCATTAACGCCACACTTAGGCTTTTGGAAAATAAATTTCGCAATACCGCCATAGGCGGTAAAAAATACGAAGAGAACACCGAGGAAACCGATGATAGATTCAGTTCTTACATTATTCCGATTGCTGCGATAGCAGCCGGCACGGCCCAAAACGATAGCGGGATGTTTGAGCTTAACTTCAAGGACGAACGCTATTTACCCTTTGAAGGCGCAGGCGTTATCAGCAAGTGGCGTTTGGAATTGCCTACATTCAGGCAATTTGAATACCACAGCATTTCAGATGCGATTATCCATTTAAGATATACCGCCAGTGAGGGCGGTGAGCGACTTAAATCCGCTGCAACAAAATCATTATCGAAACAGCTTGCAAACATTGAACAAGAATTGAATGAAACAGGTTTAAATGTAGCCTTGAATATGAAACATGATTTGTCTAATGAATGGCATCTTCTAAAGAAGGACGGGGCTATAAGTCTTAAAATTGATAAGTCCAGGCTGCCCTATATGGCGCAGGCAATCACTAAAACTAAAATAGAGCAGGTGATGTTTATTGCGCAAGTAAAAGATAATCCATCAACATTTTCGATAAACATAGAAGGCGATCCTACAAATCTTGCCAAAATAAACGATGAGTGGAAGCTTTGCAAAGGCGTGGTGGATCAGGACATCAGTTTGGATACCCCGTTTACCTTATCCGTTGACCCAAACGACTTGAGCAAGCTGGAGGAATTAATGTTGGTGGTAAAATACAGTATCTAACGAAAGAATAACGGTGTGTAACAGGGTGATGGCGTATAAGACAGGGCTCTATGAATAGGCCATAAAAAATCCGTCCGGCAAATTCGGGAGTTTTAATTCTCTGGACTTGCCGGAAACAAATAAGCTATTGTTTTTAGAGGAGCAACACATTGCTTAAGCGGGCGAACTCAGCCAGCGATATGCTTTCAGCCCTGAGCGTTGGATCAATTCCCAAAGCGACAATTTCTTCCTCGGTGATCAGCTTTTTCAGCGAATTACGCAAGGTTTTGCGCCGTTGCGAAAACGCCTGAGTGACAACCCGATTAAGTTTGCTCATATCATTAACCGTAACAGGCGGCTGCTGGTGCGGCACCAGCCTGACGATAGCTGACATCACCTGCGGAGCCGGGTCGAAGCTTTCCGGCGGCACATCGAATAACAGCTCGGTTGCGCAATAATATTGCATCATGACGCTAAGCCTGCCGTATTTTTTGCTGCCAGGAGCCGCGCAAATCCGGTCAACCACTTCCTTTTGCAGCATGAAATGCATGTCTTCAATACAATAGGCGTTATCCAGCAGATGAAACATCAACGGCGTTGAAATGTTATACGGAAGATTGCCGATGATGCGTAGTTTTTCATCGCGGGCTATCCCTGCCCGCGCCCCTTCGGGCGCTTTGCGTGCTAATCCGCTCCCGGCGGATTGGTCATCCCCCGCAGCCAGCGACGAGAAATCAAACCGTAACGCGTCCGCACTGTGAATTTGCAGGTTAGGGTATTGCTTGAATTTCTCCCTGAGCAAAACCACCAAATCCCGGTCAAGTTCAACCACATCCAGACGCACGCCTTCGTTTAGCAAAGGCTCGGTCAATGCGCCCTGCCCCGGCCCTATCTCAACCCAATGCTGCCCAGGCCTGGCCTGAATACTGGAGATAATGTTGTAAATAATATTGTGGTCATGAAGAAAATTCTGACCGAAGCGCTTGCGCGGAGTATGTGCCATTTTTATTGCGTAGCCATTGTTAATGCGGTTTGCAGTGCGAATTGCAGGCTGCCTAAATCGGCCTTGCCGCTGCCGGCAAGATCCAAAGCCGTGCCGTGGTCAACCGAAGTGCGGATGATTGGCAGCCCCAGCGTAATATTGACGGCCTGTCCAAAACCCATATGTTTAAGTACCGGCAAGCCTTGGTCATGATACATCGCCAATACCGCATCCGCTGTAGCCAGATACTTTTCGGTGAACAGCGTATCGGCCGGTAACGGCCCATGCAGATTCAAGCCCTGCTTACGAAAAGTATCGAGTACCGGCTCGATAATATCGATTTCTTCCCTGCCCAGATGACCATTTTCCCCGGCATGAGGATTAAGCCCGCACACCAGTATTTTCGGGTGAGCTATGCCAAAGCGCGAGCGCAGTTCGTGATCCAGAATCCGAATCACCGTTCGTAACCGGGTATGGGTAATGGCTTGACTGACTTCCGACAGCGGCAGATGCGTCGTCGCCAGCGCCACCCGCAAGCCCGGCGTTGCCAGCATCATCACCGGATGTCCGCCGGTAATGCCTGCAATAAATTCGGTATGCCCGCTAAAAGGCAAGCCCGCATCGTTGATGATGCCTTTATGGACAGGCCCGGTGACCATCGCATCAAAAACCGCGTCCATGCAGCCTTTGGTCGCTTTGGTGATGGTTTTTAACACATAGCGGCTATTGGCCGCATTCAATTGCCCGCACCGAACGGGTTCCGCCAGTTCCACCGGCAATACCGTCAAGCGTCCGGCAGTCTGGGCGGTGGCAGGCATAGCGCTGTCGAATTCTGTTATCTGAAGCGGCAAACCTAACTGTCCGGCGCGCTCTTCCAATAATTGCGGACTGGCTATGACGATGATTTCGCAGGGCAAATCCTGCTGTGCAAGCTGAATGCAAAGATCGGGACCTATGCCTGCGGGTTCTCCGGGTGTTAATGCAATACGCGGTACGGGTAGCCTGGTTGTCATCTGGGAACTGAGATAAAAAAAGAATAATTTTACAGCATAACTACCGGGATTATTTTAAAAAAACGCTGATTTAAAAGATAAGGACTATGGATAGAACTCATGTCCCATCTCTATGACTGTCAAAGTCTATGCTATGGAAAAATCCCGATCCATCGTTCAGACTATAACCGCAGCCCGACTCGCAGACATTGCAACAAGCCCAGGCAAAAACGCGCTTGGGAGTCAACACAGCCACCTTCGCAGACGAAAAATGAAAGGTAACACAGCTTGGGAATGATATAAACGCCACAAAAACAGTTGGACATCAAGGCCTTGATGGGACAAACTCAACTGCAATGTACAGTGTGCGGCGGATCACTTTTATATCGGCAGTAAAAGTCCTGCCGGAGGGATGGCGGAGCGGACGGGGCTCGAACCCGCGACCACCGGCGTGACAGGCCGGTATTCTAACCAACTGAACTACCGCTCCGCAGTTCGAGCCGGGTATTCTATAAGATTAAATCGTCCTGTCAAGAATAAAGACCGACACCGGCCTCGCGACGCTCTTTTTACGCCGTAACACAAGCAGACCAAAAATAGACTAAAATTACGTTATTGATACACGCACAATGGAACATTCAATGCCCGTATTAAATCAAGACAGAGAATGCCTGACTTCCGTCTTATCCCCCATTTTAAAAACTGATCTCTCCCAAGCAATGCATTATTTAGTTTCCTTGTTTTTTTTCATTTTTTTCGTCAATGTTGCTGCGGCAGATGACTTTGATGCCAAAGTTTCCAGCCAGAACAAAGTTGACCCCGTAGTACAGCTGACAGTTAAAGAACGGGCGTGGTTAGCGAATCATAAAAAGATCAGGATTGCTTTTGACGGCTCATTGCCGCCTTATAGCTTCATCAACGATTCGGGGCAACTTGAAGGTATTGCCATCGAAGTCATGAACACCCTGAGCAAGCGACTGGGCATTACATTTGAAACTTATCCCAATACCAGCTGGAATAAACTATACGAAGCAGCGGCAGCGCATAAAGTTGATGTCGTCGCTACGATGGTCAATCGACCGGACCGCAGGCAGTTATTTATCTTCACACAGCCCTATCTGATCAAATCATTGGTTATCATGACCAAAAGAGATAACACCACCATTAAAAATCAAAGCGATCTTGTGGGAAAAACCGTCACGATGGTCAAAGGTTACCAATTTGTCGATCGGGTTATTAAGGAGTTGCCTTCAGTCACTCCCTATTTTGTGGTCTCTATGCTGGATGGGCTAAAGGCCGTCAGTACAGAAAAGGCCGATGCAGCCATTACTTTTATGGCCACAGCCAGTTATCTGCAAACCAAATATCTTCTGACTGATCTGAAAATTGCAGCCTTCTATGATCTCAATAGCGCCAATCAAAGCATTAATGAGAGCATCGCCGTACGTAATGACTGGCCGGTTCTGGCAGACATTTTACGAAAGGCGCTGGTCACTATAAGCGAAGAAGAAATGCAGAATATCCACGCCAAATGGGTTCCCAGCATTAAACCCTCAATTGACTACGAACTGATTCGAAAAATGGTAGTGGCGTTCGTCATTGTACTGGTCTTATTACTGCTATGGATTGCCCGGGTTCGCAGACAAAACAAGAAAATAGAACGGTCAAAAACCGAAGTCCAGACCACCAACAAAATCCTGCAAGCATTGAAAAGCGATCTTGAACATCTGGTCGTAAAGCGGACCGCCGAGCTGCACTCCAGCGAACATAAATTCCGTAGCCTGGTTGAAAACCTGCGTAATGAATACTTTTTTTATCAGCGCGATTGCAAAGGTATATTCACTTACATCAGTCCCTCAATAACCAATATACTCGGATACACTGTGGATGAATTTATGATTCATTATCATGAATATCTTACCGACAATCCGATAAACCTTAAAATTGATGAGTATAGCCAAAGCATACACAGTTCGCCTTATCAGTTAGAAATATACAATGCACAGAAAAATATCCACTGGCTTGAAGTAACAGACACTCCTGTTTATGATGAATATAATAAATATATAGGCGTTGATGGCATTGTGCATGACATCACTTTGCGCAAACAGGCTGACGATCGCTTAATCTGGCTATCTTATTACGATGAGTTAACCGGCCTGGCTAACCGCCGGTTATTCGCCGACCAGCTTCAACAAATCATCAGTATGGCGCATCGCACCAACGATTCGGTTTCGCTTTTTTACATGGATCTGGATCGCTTCAAGTTTGTCAACGACACGATGGGACACGCTATTGGTGACGAAGTACTAAAAGAAACCGCCAGAAGAATTTCCTCCACTCTGCGTGACTCCGATATAGCCGCGCGCCTTGGCGGCGATGAATTCGCGCTATTACTACCGGAAACCGATGCTGCTGGCGCGGCGCCGGTTGCCGAAAAAATCCTGAAAAAGTTACGGGAGCCTTATATTTTTGATGAGTTGGAATTTACTCTGGGCGGCAGTATCGGCATTGCGGTTTATCCTCAAAATACCAGCAGTGGCGAAACCCTGGTTCATTTTGCCGATACGGCAATGTATCACGCAAAGCAGGGAAACCATGGGGTTTCCTTCTATTCCGAAAGCATGCAGCAAAAGAAAACAATCGGGTAATAAAACAGGCTTACGCCCGCTTCATACCATCACCACCAATAAGTTAAGCATCATTGGCGGATAGCTTTAGGTGCTATTTTTAGATTTAATAACCCACGCGCTGCCCTTCATATCGATATTCACTGTGTCCGGTTATTGTCAAAATATCAATAACTGACCCGAATGCCCAGCTCCGCACTGCGCCCTGGCTCCGGGGCGAAATTACGCAGATACGATGTAGAATTGCGGATATTTTCGTTCAGTATGTTCTTACCTTTCGCGAACAAAAGTACCTCCGAGTCGCCAAAGCTCGCCAAGCGGTATTGCGCCCCCAGATTCAATAACAAATAGCCGGGCGTGTTTGAGTCATGTTCGCCTGAATGATTCTGCGCTTCGCCCCGGGTCAATCGGGCATTGGTCGACCAGTCATTTTTCTCGTAACTCAGTTGCAAGCCGTAGCGCAACGGCGGCATACGGGGAACATTGCCGCCCTGGTCAAAGGTGCCGCGGGTATAGTCGCCGAATAAGGTCAGATCGATCGCGCCGTAACGGTTTTGCATCAGCGGGAACACGGTTTGGGCTTCAAAGCCTTTGAAAATGGCGGCGGTCTGGCGACTTGCCACAACAGGAACACAACTTGCCCCCGCTGAACAAACCGCTTCCATGGCTTCATTGTCCCTGTTAAACACATCCCCAGTACGTTGCTGGTAAATGTAGTCACCGACCCAATTGTGGAAAAGATTTAACTCCGCCGTCATCCAATCGGCCTTGTAGCGATAGCCCAGATCCAGGTTATTGGACAGTTCCTTATTGAGGTTGGCATTGCCCAATTCGTAGCTGTGCGTAGCCTCATGAACGCCGTTGGAAAACAATTCCTGTATCTGCGGCGCGCGTTGCGAGTGCGTGAATGCCAGACTGACTTGATGACGGTCGGTGATGTCCCACAATGCCGAGGCCGAGCCGCTGATGGGTACATAAGTCAGGCGGTTGCGGTTTTCCGGCGCGATGGTTTGCCATTCGCCGCGAGCCCCCAGCTCATACGTGACAGCGCCGATTTTGAACGATTCGACATCAAACAGACCATAGGAATCAAGGTCGGTACGCGGCACCAGGGCTTCTGCGCCTAAAGCGGCAAATTGGCTATTGACCGATTGAAAGCCCAACACGCCGTTTAATATGCCGATGGGCTTGTGCTCAAGCTCCAGCCGGCTTTCGTAAGACTTATTCAGGAATGTCGTGGCAGGTGTGCCGTTGTCCATCTCGACATGCTTGTAATCGGTATAGCCGAATTTCATCCGCAATTCTTCAGCCAGCGCGAAAGGCTTATTCAGTTGCCCTTTAAAATCGTATTTGGTTTGAGTCAAATCGATAGTCACCGGCGCACCGCCGCTGCCATCCGGCGGAATGCCGTAATTTTTTTCCAGGCTGTTGATTGAAACGCCGATTAAACCGGCATCGCCGATTTTCGAAACTCCGACCGAGCCGCCGCGCGACCGCGCTTTTGAATTATCGATAAGACCGTTGGGATTGTTCACAATATTCAGGCCGGGATCGGTTGCGCGAGCAGCCTCTTCAGCTATCGCAGAGCCGCCGATATGGGTATTGCCCTGATCGCGGTAAAAACCATCGACATGATAGGCCACGCCGCTTTTTCCGCCTTCCAGCTTGAGGGCACTGGAGGTCTCGTTGGTTGCCGAATCGTAGCGTTGCTCACCGGCACCGCCGATCAGTTTATCGGGGACTTGCTCTGGAATCCGGTTATCGATCACATTCACCACGCCGCCGATAGCGCCGTTTCCGTATAACAGCGTTGACGGCCCGCGCAACACTTCAATGCGCTCCACCAAAATCGGTTCCACGCCGTTGGCATGATCCGGGCTCAATGACGAAACATCATTATTGCCCAGACTGTTCTGCATGACCCGCACCCGAGGCCCGGATTGCCCGCGAATAACTGGCGTACCCACCCCGGAACCGAATGATTGGCTGGTAATACCGAGCTCATTTTTGAGCGTATCGCCGATAGTCGTCCCGGTTTTCATGCGCAACGAGTCGCCCGTCAATACCGTTACCGGCTTGGCCGATTTTGCAGTGGAATGTTTGATGCCGGTGCTGATGACGACGATGTCATCCAGTTTGTGAATATCATCGTCAGCCGCATAGGCATTAGCCCCGATTGCGCCTGTCGATAACAAAATAACAGCCAGTTTTTTATTCATAGGTTTTTGAACGCGTTGCTTGAATAATGAGAAATGTTATAACATAACATCTACTAGATGCTCTGCTTGGAAAAAATAGCGCCATTAGGCTTGCTCGCTACTCATGGTCTGCGCGCAGGTTGCGCATATGCCGTGAATTTCGATGGCCTTGCTATGCACAATGAAATCCGCCTGTTTGATTTCCTGCGACAAGGCCTGCATAACATCGGGAGCCGACCGCTCTTCCACCTCCTGGCAGTTATTGCAGATCAGTAATAACTGTTCATGCTGATGACCCGAGCAACTGCAACCGACAAAGGCATTGAGGCTTTCCACCCGATGAATCAGGCCCTGCTCGATCAAAAAATCCAGTGCGCGGTAAATCGTTGCGGGTTTTGCGGCATTTTGCAGGGGTTTGATGCGATCCAGCAGCTCATAAGCTTTGACGGCTTTGTGACTGTCCCAGATCAGCTCCAGCACTTGATGGCGGATCGGGGTTAATTGCACGCCGCGCACCACGCACAAATGCTCGGCAGTGCCTAATGCCTCGCTGACACATTTTTTATGATCGTGCCCCGAGGAATGGGAATGACTTGCTTCGGCAGGTGTGTTCATTGCAAAGACCATTTATCTGAAATCGAATGTTATATTATAACATTCGCTAGGATTTCACAAGCCGTGCCTGTTTACTGGACGACAAACCGAGCATGAGTTTCCCACCCGCCAGGCGGCACGGACAGATGCCCGCTCCTTATTTTCGGAAGAGGCTAAATCTTTACAAAGCGCTTTATTTAATTGAAACTACCCCCGTCCATACGGCAAGACAGTGAAATGGACATAAAAAAAACCATGCTTAATAGCTTTACGTTAGGCACCGGGATTCAATTCCACCTTATAGAGAGATAAGACATGCAAAAAGGACGTTTAAATATGAAAAAATGGCTTTTAGTCGGCATCACCGCCTTAACAGCTTCGGCAGCAAGCAGTGTCGTCGTAGCCGAGGCCAAACAAGACTTCACCTTGGTCAACAAAACGGGTTACACCATTGACCAAGTTTATGTCTCCCCAAATGCTACAGATAATTGGTTAGATGATGTCCTGGGCCAAGACGTTTTAGAGGATGGTCAGAAAGCTAATATAAAATTTCACAGTGCCAATGAAATCTGCAAATATGACTTAAAGGTTATTTATGACGATAAAGAGGAAGTGGAATGGACTGATATTAACCTTTGCGAGGAAGAAAAAATCACCATCCACTGGAACAAGAAAAGCGGTGAGTCGTCAGCCACTTTCGATTAACCGTTAATCGTTTGCTTAGATATTGTCGAAAAACGGGGACCGCTAGACAGGAGTCAATGCCCCCCAAAATCGATAGGCCTTGTGTTTTCACGAAGCGTTTTAAGCAGGGAAACACAGGCTTTAATTGATTGATTTTTAGGCTTGTTTTGGACTCGGATGCCCAAAACAAGCTTTATCGCAAAAACTTAGCTCAGCGTTTTTCTTATCTCGCTAAGCCTGTAGCACAAAAAACACTATTCCTTATTCCACGATTTTTTGTCATAGCCTAAAGAAGTTAAAGCCGCGCGCTCTGCTTCGCTTAATTTAGCCCATGAAGTTTCTTCAGAAGCCGGAGACTCGGATTCAGATCCCCAGATCCTGCCATTCCAGCCTAAAACAGCCCAAAGTTTTTTCTCATCGGCGGACAGATCGTCCCAAGTAAAGTTTCCCCAGAATTCATTGACATCCCCCGTAGGCTTACGCACGCCTGCTTTGGCTTTGGCAGCGCCTACATTAGCTTCAGAGGTGGTTATAACGACCTTTTCAACTTCAACAGGCGTAGCCGTTTTCTCAGCTAGTGCGGGCGTAACGGCAACAGCTCCCTCAACAGGTGCAGACGTAGTAGCTTGCGGGTCAATATCTATCCGCTTGCCAGTACCCTCTTCTTCAAGAACAAGGCTGTTGATTTTCCATTGCCCCAATTCTTTTACCGCATCAAAATAGACAGTCCCCTTGCCTTTAGATCCCTCTACGCCAAAAGAAATAGTTGCTTTGCCACTCGGTTCTGAGGTTTCTATGTTCCCGGACGGTAAGCCTGTGGAAAAAGGCTTGCCAATTATTTCTGACGCTTCCCGGCTACTCTCAAATTGGGATTCAGCTAATTTGAAAGCGTCTGAATCCTTCATTGATGACATTATAATAAAAAACAGACCCGCAAAAGCGGCGATAAAAAACAAATAAACAATAGCTGTCCAGTAAGCCCATTTTTTCTGGACGGCCTTGAAGTGTTCAATGCTTTCCCATTCTTTATTTTGCCATGCCCATGCGCTGCCTTTAACACCAAGCACAAAGGGCATGATGAAGTTTACAAAGGGAACAAACATGAGCAAAGCTATGAACGTGTTATTGCCAATGCCCCAAATCCAGTTTAATAAAAAAGCCCCCCAGTTCCATCCGTCAATTTCTGCCGGAACTATTGCTTTTTTGCCTTGGCCTGAAGTGTTTTCCATGATGCTTTCCTGTGATATGAGTCAAATTGCCTAATATATACGATAAATAGTTAAACCAACTTTGAAGCCGACAAGGCAAGCTTTGGACTCCGGAAAATTCAGATGCCGGAGTTCAGACTTGCCTTGCCATTTACGAATCTAAACCAACCGTCCCCACAAATCGTATTCATCCGCTTCTTCAAGCTCGACATCGACGAAGTCGCCGACTTTAAGATGCGTCGCGCCATCGATAAAGACCTGTCCGTCGATTTCCGGCGCATCGGCTTTGCTTCTTGCTACCGCACCTTCTTCGACCACTTCATCGATCAACACCGTTTCGATTCGGCCTACCCGTTGCTGCAAACGCGCCGCGCTGATTTCGGCCTGATGCGCCATAAACCGTGCCAAACGTTCCTGTTTGACTTCTTCCGGCACCTGGTCGGGCAAATCATTGGCGACCGCGCCTTTGACCGGCGAATAGGCAAAACAGCCGACTCGATCCATTTGCGCTTCGCTCATAAAGTCCAGCAACTGCTCAAATTCCTGCTCGGTTTCGCCGGGAAAGCCGACGATAAAGGTGCTGCGCAAAGTTATGTCAGGACAGATTTCGCGCCATGCTTTAATGCGTTCCAAGTTATTTTCGCCGGCAGCCGGACGCTTCATTAATTTAAGAATGCGGCTGTTTGCATGTTGGAACGGGATGTCCAGATAGGGCAATATTTTGCCTTCAGCCATTAACGGGATCACCTCATCCACATGCGGATACGGATAAACGTAGTGCATCCTGACCCAGATGCCTAAATCCCCCAGCGCTTCGGCTAAATCGTAAAAACGGGTTCTAACCGAACGGCCTTTCCAGTCCCGGCTTTGATACTTCAAGTCCAGACCGTAAGCGCTGGTATCCTGCGAAACCACCAGCAATTCCTTTACCCCCGCATTGGACAGGCGTTCGGCTTCCAGCATCACATCATCAACCGGCCTGCTGACCAGATCGCCGCGCATCGAGGGGATGATGCAGAAGGTGCAGCGATGGTTACAGCCCTCGGAAATCTTCAAATAGGCGTAATGCCGGGGCGTCAGTTTGATGCCTTGCGGCGGCACCAAGCTGATAAACGGATCATGCGGCGGCGGCAAATGCTCATGCACAGCCGCCACAACTTCTTCCAGAGCATGCGCGCCGGTCACTTTCAAGACTTGCGGATGACGCTCCCTGATTTCGGCTTCCCTGGAACCCAAACAGCCGGTAACAATGACCTTGCCGTTTTGAGCCAGTGCCTCGCCGATGCTGTCCAGCGATTCTTCTACCGCCGCATCAATAAAACCGCAGGTATTCACCACGACCAGATCGGCGTCCTGGTAAGTCGGCGAAATGGTGTAACCCTCTGAGCGAAGCTTGGTTAGAATTCTTTCGCTATCGACCAGGGCTTTGGGGCAACCCAAACTAATAAAACCAATTTGTGGGGCAGTCATTTAAATCTCAGGTAATGTTAAAGCGTGCTAGTTTATAGGACTGGCTACTCAAATAAAAATTAAAAAGCAATCACCACGAAGGCACGAAGGACACGAAGAAATAAAACGTCGCGTCCTTCGTGCCTCGGCAATAGCTCCTGCATTGCTCTACCTCCTGCGTCCATGCAGTCGTTCGTGGTGAATTAAATATTCCAATAGTTGGAGCTATTCCTTAATCGCACTCGGATGACGAATTAGCATCGACAAATGTCCCTTGCTTTTGTTCAGCCAGCCACGCACTTCGATGGTTTCCCCCAAATAGTCGTTAACATTGGGAAATAAATCCAGCCATTTGCTCTCGATACGCGCCTCAAAGGCATCGGAAAATTCCAAGTAAATCGATTTCCGGGTCGTGCGGATATTAACCACCTTGCCGGCCAGACGCGTCCAGCCCTGGCGCCCGGCTTCGGTAAGACTGGCAACCGGTATTACGGCATATTCAGGTCGTCCCCAAATGCCGAGTTTGGCTTGCTCCGCCTGATTCTGCGCCTTAACCAATTCATTGACGTAGTGCAAATCGGGCGGGTAAATACTGACTGCCGCCAAACCCGCTGCAACCAGTTGCAAGTTGATATGTTCCTTTTTTTCGGTGAACAAATGCGCCAGCGTCCTGCCGTATTTGTCGGTTTTTTCCGTACCCACTTCCAGGCGGACTTTGGTGTTTTTCAGTTGGTCGGTCAGCCAGCGCTTGGCCTCGTCGCCGCCCGCATCGGCCTGTTTGTCGCGGTGCTGAACCTCCGGCGTATTGATGCCCAAAAAACGGATTTTGCGCCCATCCTCCAGCACCACGGTATCGCCGTCATAAACCGTCTTGACCCGGTAAAAATCATAGCCCGGTTTTATATCGACTTTTTTTGCATCGACAACCGGGCGATCGGAGAAATGCTTGCTGCCGTTCGCATCCTGCCATTCGTAGATTTCCGCGTTAGCCCAACCGGGCAAACATAATAATAAAACCAGTAAAATTCTCATGCCCTGCCCTCATCTTTATACTCAGGTGTGTTTAAGTTCGTCATTTCGGCATTAATTTAAGATAAATCACCACGAAGACACGAAGCTCGCGAAGAAAAGCTAGAATAAAGACCTCGTGTCCTTTGTATCTCGGCAACGGCTAAGTTACATGGATGTAATGAATGCAGAAAATGCAGGAGCAGTTGCCGAGGAGCAAATATCTGTCCCTGCAGTCGTTCGTGGTGAATTAATCTAATTGCATTTCACCGTTTGGTGGATTCAAAGCAACATTAAGCTTTTGCATATCCAGTTCATTTTCCCACTTGGCGGCAACCACGGTGGCGACGCCGTTGCCGATAAGATTGGTCAATGCGCGGGCTTCGGACATAAATCGATCGATGCCCAAAATAAGCGCAAGCCCCGCGACCGGAATAGTCGGAATAACCGAGAGCGTTGCCGCAAGGGTGACAAAGCCGCTGCCGGTTACGCCCGCGGCACCTTTCGAGGTCAACAGCAGCACCCCGAGCAGGGTCAACTCCTGCATCATGGTCAACGGGGTATTGGTAGCCTGGGCGACGAAAATAGCGGACATGGCAAGATAAATCGAGGTGCCGTCAAGGTTGAATGAATAGCCGGTCGGAATAACCAAACCGACGACCGACTTGGAGCAGCCCATTTTTTCGAGTTTGGTCATGATCCGCGGCAGCACCGATTCCGAGGACGAAGTGCCTAACACGATAAACAGCTCGTCTTTGATATAAACGATGAATTTGATGATGCTGAAACCCGCAAACCTGGCGATCAGCCCGAGCACGATGAAGATAAACAACAGACAGGTGAGATAAAAACTGCCCATTAAGCTCGCCAGCGGCACCAGTGACGCAATGCCGTACTTGCCGATGGTAAATGCCATCGCGCCGAAGGCTCCGATGGGCGCCAGCTTCATGATGGTTTCCACGATGCCGAAAAGTATCTGTGAAACCTTGTTGATAAACCCAACCACTTCCGTCCCCGTCTCTTTCATGGCGGCCAGTGAAAATCCGAACAATAATGAAAACAGCAAGACCTGCAATATATCGCCCTTGGCAAAAGCATCAATTACGCTGGTAGGGATGATGTTAAGCAGGAAATCGACCGTACTTTGCGTTTTTGCCGCAGAGGTATAAGCAACGAGGCCTTTGGTATCCAGAGTGCTTGCATCGATATTCATGCCTGCGCCGGGTTGGATGGCATGCACCACGACCAGCCCGATAACCAGTGCCAGCGTACTCACAACCTCAAAATAGAGCAGCGCCTTAATGCCGACGCGGCCCACCTTGTCCTGTTCCTGCATACCGGCAATCCCCGTCACCACGGTGCAGAAAATGATCGGCGCAATAATCATTTTAATCAGCTTGATAAAACCATCACCGAGCGGCTTCATCGCGACACCGGATTCAGGGTAGAAGTGGCCGAGCGCAATGCCGATGGCAATGGCGGTCAGGACTTGGAAATACAGATGTTGATAGCGTTTTTTGGCTGCGTAAACGGTTTGCACTGATAACCTTCTGTTTAATGTATTTTATAAAATTTAATTTAAGCTTATGGTTAATATGCATTTTTACAGCATTGATCCACTGTATTTATAACGACGGCAACCCAACTTTAAAAAGAACATGCTGATTGTATTCGATATTGCATATCCAAACGAAGCTACATATATTCAGGCTATTTGATTTTTATTTCTGAAGGATGAGCGCGACTCAACTCGAAGACGATTACATAAATGCAATAACACAAACCGAAGAACACTGTTATCTGAGCTAATTCGCCCCTTGAGAACACCATCACCACATACTGAAGGATGAATACCGAATGGGCGCACCCAAAACCGCTTGTCTTTCCCGGCGCTAGAGTACTCGGTTTAGGTAGCTGCATTGGTATCTTGCCCTGACTTACCGCAGCCAAGACAGGCAAAGCTACAAATGTCATGATGGCAGGAGGTTTTGCTCAAGTCGCCACTATTGCAGAAGTTGCACTCAATTTGCAAAACTTCATTCAAGAACTTGAAGCGTTATCAACACGCGGAAATAAAGGCATTTTTAGTCACACAAAGCCTGCAAAAAGGCAAATGACCAATAAATGAAGCACATACTTATGAGAGGAAATCTCGCTCAAAAATCCACATGACTTTTCTTATGTAGATAGGCGAATTGACTATTAGTCCAAATCGGTTAATTAGGAACTAATCTTAAGAACAGTTATAGCTTAAAAATTTAATGGGGTGAACGACGGGGCTCGAACCCGCGACAACCGGAATCACAACCCCACCTACAACAAATAATATTATTAAAACCAATTAGTTATTCGTTTTCCACAATTAATAACCCAGGTAAATAAGTCTAATAAAGCCATAGCTATATTAGGCACAGTTGCAAAATCGTTGCACTAGTCAAACCTAATTCCGGCCATTTACAATAATTGTGAGTCCACGCGGGGCTCGACAAGCAGGCAATGGCTGGGCGGCGCTGTTGTCTGTTTCAATCCACGCGCCCACGCGGAGCGCGACATAGCCCATACGCTGGACACCGGCATCGGCTAGTTTCAATCCACGCGCCCACGCGGAGCGCGACCCACGCGCCAACTGCGTCTTGATTGTATTGCGTGTTTCAATCCACTCGCCCACGCGGAGCGCGACCGGTAGCTGTTCGCTTCCCGTGCCTTGTTCATGTTTCAATCCACGCGCCCACGCGGAGCGCGACAAGTGGACCCAAGCACCAAAACCAACAGCGGTGTTTCAATCCACGCGCCCACGCGGAGCGCGACCAGTAAATTTTTTGTCAGTCGATATGGTGCATGTTTCAATCCACGCGCCCACGCGGAGCGCGACGATTCGATATGGCAACCATAAAAGAGCTGCGCGTTTCAATCCACGCGCCCACGCGGAGCGCGACGTATCCATCGGATACGATTTATAGATAAACTGTTGTTTCAATCCACGCGCCCACGCGGAGCGCGACTAAATGGCGATTACTGACGCATGGCTAAAGGCGTTTCAATCCACGCGCCCACGCGGAGCGCGACAGTAAACCCAGTCGCCAAACATGTACTTGAATGTTTCAATCCACGCGCCCACGCGGAGCGCGACGGATATTCTTCGTCCTTTCCGGTTACTTAATGGGTTTCAATCCACGCGCCCACGCGGAGCGCGACTTGTTCATTCATAAATTGGTAGTGGTGAGAATGTTTCAATCCACGCGCCCACGCGGAGCGCGACAATCGCCTGCCAACTCGGTATCAATGTAATGATGTTTCAATCCACGCGCCCACGCGGAGCGCGACATGACGATCTGTTATCTGCAGGTTGCAAATGTGTTTCAATCCACGCGCCCACGCGGAGCGCGACCAACACGACCAGCAACAGCGTCCCGACTGGATGGTTTCAATCCACGCGCCCACGCGGAGCGCGACGTCGTTCTTCAGTTCGAGCGTGATTGTTCCGCTGTTTCAATCCACGCGCCCACGCGGAGCGCGACGCAGTTATCACGATGGATGCATACGATACTAAGTTTCAATCCACGCGCCCACGCGGAGCGCGACTCAGGCAATAGCCAGATTGTATCTTTCGTCATGTTTCAATCCACGCGCCCACGCGGAGCGCGACTCTTGTTTTTGATAACCAAGTACCTCATCAACGTTTCAATCCACGCGCCCACGCGGAGCGCGACTTTTTATTGCTTAGAAATTATGTACTCAAGGCTGTTTCAATCCACGCGCCCACGCGGAGCGCGACTTCACGTATTGTGACAAAGCCCACTTTACAGAGTGTTTCAATCCACGCGCCCACGCGGAGCGCGACACCAGCGACACCGAGCAAACCTTGGCGTCAACCGTTTCAATCCACGCGCCCACGCGGAGCGCGACCTCAGCCAGAGCTTTGTGTACTGATTACTGCCGGTTTCAATCCACGCGCCCACGCGGAGCGCGACGGCCTCGGTCGGTGTCGGCTGCTGATTTGCACCGTTTCAATCCACGCGCCCACGCGGAGCGCGACCTCAACGCCGCCGGTTGCGAACGCATTTATGAAGTTTCAATCCACGCGCCCACGCGGAGCGCGACCCAATTGGGTTTTATTTTCAAGATTCTTTTATGGTTTCAATCCACGCGCCCACGCGGAGCGCGACATACACCACGTCAGGGTGCTGGCGATCAAACCAGTTTCAATCCACGCGCCCACGCGGAGCGCGACCCTTTATTGCTAAATTCAGAGGGGACAACGCTGGTTTCAATCCACGCGCCCACGCGGAGCGCGACTTTGCAACAGCGCCTTGCCGGGTAACAACCTCGGTTTCAATCCACGCGCCCACGCGGAGCGCGACACTGCGCGGGTATCGCTCTGTCGAGTCGTAGGGTTTCAATCCACGCGCCCACGCGGAGCGCGACAACTATGTGAGCTGGGAGCGCCACTATGGCGAGTTTCAATCCACGCGCCCACGCGGAGCGCGACCAAAGGGTTTGGAGCTTAAGGCAAAACGCATGGTTTCAATCCACGCGCCCACGCGGAGCGCGACCTTGAGTTTTCTCATCCTTAATATTGTTACCCCGTTTCAATCCACGCGCCCACGCGGAGCGCGACTGGCCTCGTCTTTAGCATCCTGCTTGGTGCGGGTTTCAATCCACGCGCCCACGCGGAGCGCGACCATAAAGCCACCCGCCGATGGTGAGCCAAGTACGTTTCAATCCACGCGCCCACGCGGAGCGCGACCCACCAAAACAGAATGACTGTCGCCTATTTTGAGTTTCAATCCACGCGCCCACGCGGAGCGCGACCCCGCGAAAAATAATGACCAACCAATAAATGTTTCAATCCACGCGCCCACGCGGAGCGCGACATGGCCGGATTCATACCTGGGAAGGTAAGATGTGTTTCAATCCACGCGCCCACGCGGAGCGCGACACAAGATAAGCCCTGAATTAAGCCGCCAAACAGTTTCAATCCACGCGCCCACGCGGAGCGCGACGGCATTTGCTTAACTGACTGAATCTAATAGCCCAAAAGCCTATTATTTGCGAACCAATCAAAACATCTGCCAAAAGCATTTTAAATCATTTAACCCATAACAAAAAACATTTACCAATCAATGCACTAAAGCTACTGCGAAACATTGGCTTTTTATGCGAGCTTCAGGTTCGCATTACAATAATAACAAGCCGTTTAAATCCAATGCAGTTTTGGCACCGATATGTTCAATCCGCCGTTCCCAATTATTGCCCAAGTAGTAAAACCGTAAGCTATCCAACGACTCATCCATCACGGCTATCAAATCGTTTTTTAACTTCGTCCATTGCGCCATATCAACCTCGATTTCAAATACCGAATACTGTACCCGCTGTCCATACACTTGGCATAATTTGGACATTCTACGCAGACGTTTCGGCCCAGATTCATTTTGAAAACTCACGTCGTAAGTCACTAAGATCATCATGCTGAATACTCCCCTATTTCCACAAAAACGGCACGTAACTGTCGCAGTCGCCGCGTAAAAATCGCGCCAACACTTGCGCTTGCAGCCAGGGCAGCAAGCCGACCGGCACGGTTTCTTCAAACCACTGATGCATCAAAGTATCCTGTTTGCGGTCTTGCCATGCGGCCAACAATGTTTTGCGTGCATCATCTTTTAAGGTGATCGATCCGTTCGGCCAGGATTCGAAATCTTTACCAACCAGTTGCCGCTTGTTGATTAACGACAATACAAACCGGTCAACCATGGGTCTGAGCTCTTCCGCCAAATCCAGCGCTAATGAGGGCCTGCCGCTACGCAATTGATGCAGAAATCCGCTGGCAGGATCAAGCCCGGTGGTTTCCAACGCGGAACGGCAATCATGAGTCAGCAACGTATAACAAAATGATAATAAGGCATTAACAGGATCAGTCGGCGGCCTGCGCCTGCGGACGTCGAACTCAAAGTCGGCTTGTCGTATCAAATGGTTAAATACGCCGAAGTAGACTTGCGCCGCTTCCCCTTCGCGTCCCATCAAGGTATCGATGCCTTTGCAATCGGCCAGTTGCGCCAAACAGCGGGTCAAGCGCTTTTCTGCGGTTTGCATTTGGGCAAGCACCTTGTCGTCGTCGATTTTATCGCCATGATCCCGTAAATACCGCCTGAGCACATAGCGCTGGTTATAAAGCTTGCCTGACAGCATGGTTTGGGCAATGGCGACGCTTTTTTCCACATCATGCCCGGTTAAATGTTGGGTGCGGCGTAACAACACATTGCCACTAACCGGCCCTTCAACCCGCGCCAGATATTTGCCGAACATGTTTAAAAAGGTAATGGTGATGCCGTTTTCCGCACAATGCGCCATCAGGTAGGGCGAAACCGTCACTTGCCCAAAGCAGACCAAGCCTTGCAATTTGTGTATCGGCACCCGCGCCTTGGTTTCCTTTTCGACTTTTAAGACCAGGTTGTCATTGTCTTTATGCAGCCAGGAATTTTGCGTTTGAATATAAATGACGTTGCGTAAAGGGCGCATGATTAATCCTTGGTCAGTTGTTGTGCCAGCCATGCGGCGGCGGATTTGCCGAAATCTTTGGGATGGCATTGATCGATTAACGAGCAACCCCGGCATTTTTTAGCTTGATACTTTGCTTTGGGGGTAATTTTAGTTTGCACGATAGCGCGGCAGGCCAAAATGGTTTGCCGGGTTAAATCGCGCAATGCCGCATCGAAAACCACGGGATGCCGACGGCGCACTTCGCCGTAAAACAGTGCGCCCTCCGGCACTTCGATGTCGTGCATCTCTTCCAGGCACAGCGCTTGGGCGCAAAGCTGCACTTCGTCGGCACTGTGCTTTTTTGGCTTGCCGCGTTTGTATTCAATTGGGTAAGGTATTTCCGCGCCATCAGGTTGTTTATGGTATTCCACCACATCGGCAACACCTTCTATGCCCAGTTCTTCGTTGGACAAGCGTAGCGCCCATACGGTGCGCACATCTTTGCGTTTTTGTTGATCGGCCTGATTCACCCGTTGATGCAACACTTGGCCCTCGGCGGTGAACTGGTTTTCTGTCCAGATGTCTTCCAGTTCGATGAGCGCGAATTGCCTAGGGCAAAACAGGTAATGTTGCAGGCGGGAGAGGTAGATGGGTTCTTGGGTTTGCATGGTTGCCGTTAAGTTGAATTGAGGGCTATTCCTTCTCACTTAGGGAGAAGGTTAGATGAGGGGAATCAAATGCTTTTATTCTCCTCACCCCAACCCTCTCCAGCAGGAGAGGGAGTTTTGCCTTAATTTAATGACAGTGAAAACCTGCATGGTAAACTCTAAAACCCGTCGATAATTTCAGGCTGCAAATCTTGAAATCCATTTAATTCATAGCTGCCGTCGGGATTAACTGTCAGGGAATTATGAACTTTAGCGGACGAATATTGCCCCGCTTTTGAATTATGCGGCCACCAAATGACTTTACTGACCGCCATCGAGCCTTCCGGTCTGGCGGATGAAGCGTCGCCTTCGAATAATTTGGGCAGAATAGCCTTGATGCTGTCGGCGTCGCCATCGCTAAAACCGGTTTTGTCGGCCAATTGCGGGGTCATCGCACCGTAAGCCACGTAAACTGCGCTGTCCACACGGTGTTTCATGCCCATGGTGTCCGAGCCTTTTTTACTGCCGTCGCCTTCGCCATTTACGCTTTTGGTAATCTGGGTGCTG
>Ga0208628_1000119_pt1 | contig 47830 bp, 44 predicted proteins | sample LakWasMet16_LOW5_2_FD_183864 | JGI IMG/M metagenome (GOLD analysis project Ga0208628, IMG submission 183864) | Freshwater sediment methanotrophic microbial communities from Lake Washington under simulated oxygen tension - Sediment Metagenome... | ecosystem: Environmental > Aquatic > Freshwater >... | reverse complement strand
TCAATACTATTAGTATTAATGCCCATTTCTCAACAAAACTGTTTGTTTTTTCAATTTTTGTCTTTTTTTCGTTGTCTTGCATTGTCTGTTTGTTGTCGCCGCAGCTATTACCACTAACGGTTTGCAGCTAGAACTTGTGCGGTTTTGGAACACTCGTCTGCCGAAACGTTTAAATAAAGATACTATGTTTCTATGCATTTGCAAAATGAAAAAAACTTTCGCGGAGCGACCTTGAATTTGCAAATGCTTTGATGTCGCCCGCATAAGTTTTAGGTGCTGTTAGTGGTTGTAGCTGCCATTTAGTTTTTCTTACCAGTGTCTGCATACACAGTTAATAATATGAATAAGATATAAATGGCAATATAATAACAATTGCAAGTATTATAATTGACACTAATAATGGAAATTTAATACTATTAAATAACTTCAAAGCTAATATAGGAACGGAAGTTAAAGCTAACAAGAAATGAAAAATTAAACCAGCGAATTGTCCATTACCACAAGGGTTTTTTCGGTCAGGTGGTACGGAAACCATTTTAATAATCACAAAAGACATAAACAAATAAACTGTCAATACTATTAGTATTAATGCCCATTTCTCAACAAAACTGTTTGTTTTTTCAATTTTTGTCTTTTTTTCGTTGTCTTGCATTGTCTGTTTGTTGTCGCCGCAGCTATTACCACTAACGTTTTCGCGGTTTGCCTTGTTTGGAGTTTGAAACAATGTCTACCGAAATGTTAGTTTAAAGATACTATGTTACTAGGCATTTGCAAAGAAAAAATAGAAAAATTGTCTGCCGATTTTGCAAATGCTTTGATGTCTGCCCAAATAAGGCAAACCGTGTGTTAGTGGTTGTAGCTGCCATTTAGTTTTTCTTACCAGTGTCTGCATACACAGTTTAATAATATGAATAAGATATAAAAGGCAATATAATAACAATTGCAAGTATTATAATCGATACTAATAATGAAAATTTCTTATTATTAAATAACTTAAAAGCTAATATAGGAACGGCAGTTAATGCTAGCAAGAAATGAAAAATTAAACCTGCGAATTGTCCATTACCACAAGGATTTTTTCGGTCAGGTGGTACGGAAACCATTTTAATAATCACAAAAGACATAAACAAATAAACTGTCAATACTATTAGTATTAATGCCCATTTCTCAACAAAACTGTTTGTTTTTTCAATTTTTGTCTTTTTTTCGTTGTCTTGCATTGTCTGTTTGTTTTCGCCGCAGCTATTACCACTAACGTTTTGGAGCTAAATTTCAGTTTGGGTTTTGAAACTTTGTCTACCGAAATATTACTGACAAAGCTAAATGTTTATTGGACATTTGCAAAGAACAAATAATTGTCTTTCGCGAAGCGGCCTTGTTTGCAAATGCCGAAGCCCAATGCCCAAATTGAATTTAGGTGCTGTTAGCAGCTGCTTTTAATCACAGTCCCAATTGCCTCGGAGTTTATTGCAGTGTCTGCATTGAAAGGCGTAATAAGTTGGATACCATTCTTCTAATTTATGCTGACCTTCTGCAAGTGATTCGTCCCATAAATGTGAAAGTTGTTCGTCAGTCATTTCAAGAAATAGTTTTTTTCCATCACCGTCAACACTATTTAAATAGAAGTCTTTCGGTTCCCATGTTCCTTTATATACCATGAAATCGTTGCAATGTGTCAACCAAAGTTCTTGTTGCCACGTTATGATTCGTGGTGTTCTCATCATCTCTGTAAGTATGTCTTTAGCAATGGTTGGTGGATTGCTCATATTGTGATTATACACCTTTTTAAGTCCATCTTCATCTAGCATTCCAAATTCTGTGTCATGCCAAAACTCAAATTTACCTTCTCTCAAACATGAGTAGCAGCCAACTTTTCCTTCTTTCTCGTCCTGATCGAATTCTTTCGTTATTGCATAATCAAGTTCGAAGCAATTGTCTGTTTTCCCACATATTGAACACGTTGTCTTTTTGTCGAGTAATTCTGACATGTCACTATGAGGTCCTTTGAAATATATAAAGTCCATATGCGTTTATTTGTTTTCTAAAGTTGCTGCTAACGTTTTGGAGCTTTGCCTAGTGCGGTTTTTGAAACCGTTTTCTACCGAAATGCTTTTAACAAAGATACTATGTTCGTGGACATTTGCAAAGCAAAATATTGTCTTTCCCGAAGGGACTGCTTTTGCAAATGCTTATACTACCGCCCGCATTAGGCAAAGGTGCTGTTATGTTTCAGTGCGCTCTATTTAGTTTACACACAGGTACGTGTCTGCCGAATTAAGCGGTTATGTGTCTTTGCGGTTAGTTGGTTACCGAATGTTTGTTTGGAACACAGTTTTTAGTTTTTACTGTGCGATAGGGAAGGCAATTTGGAAAATTGCTTGTTCTAATAACCACAAAGGCGGGGAGGAAATTTTGAAAGCTTATTTGGCGCAAACTAAAATTATTGCCTTTGGAAATAAGCGACCAAATGTGCTTGCAAAATGTGCGGTAGCTTGTACACAGTTCAGCACACTTAGTTCTATTTACACAGGTCTACAAATTGTGGCGGTTTAGTGGTCTATGCGGTTAGGTCTACTTACATTTAGTTGTAAAGCGGTGAGATATGTAAGGTAAGCGACTTCTTTTATTTTCTAAGCGGTTAGTTCTATTGTTATACCTAGGTCATTTGTCTTTAAAGCGGCAAGAACTATTTTGAGAGCGGCGAGTTCTATTGTTTAAGCGGTTCAATTTACTTTTACAGCTGTGAGTTCTGAAAGGTAAGCGGCTTCCACTATTTTGTAAGCGGTAAGAATTACTTTCAGGGAAACGTGTTTTATAAATCGAGCGGTTTGTTTATTGGCAAATAAAAAGGGAGTCAAATTTTGACTCCCTTACTTTTAAGATACTAAAGGTTATTTGCCTGTTTTAACCTTTGTAAACTTGATTGAACTTACTTGTCCGTATTCTGGGCTACTTGCTCCGAATTTACCTTTAATGTATGCCTTTACTGCTTTTGCTAATACTATTAACGCATCAGGGTTGTCATAAAGGATTTTATTGCGGGCAATTCTTGCGTTACTGACTTTAGCATAACTTGTATAAGCAGCAGTATTTACAGTTTTTAAGTTTGCTAACGTTGTTTGTAATGTTACAACCTTTAGCGCTGTTTCTGTTGGGTTATAAGCAGGAACCGAAGCTAATAATTTGATAATCTTATCATAGTGTTCAATAAGGTTATCGAAACTTTGTTGAGATACCGAAACTGTTTTCTTTACTGGTAAAGTTGTTTTGTTTGCAATATCTTCGCTTGGGTCTACTACAATTCCCGAATCTGCTTTGGTTAATTTAGAACCTTGCACTTTAGCGTTAAGTGTTTTATAATCCTTTATGGTTTGCTCGTTTGCACCAACTGACATTAGTGTATTTAATAAACGAGTGGATAAACCTTTTAAAGGCTCAAAAGCAATCTCTCTGCTGTTTGTTGCATTTTTCCAACCGTTGTACTCATTTTTTACGGTGGTTAATGCACCTTGTGCATTTGAAAGAACGGTTTGTAAATTGGTAATTGCTAAGTTTGCTGTTGATGGTGTATAGTTTGCACTATACGTTAATAATAAAGCAATTAGGTGGTCGAAATTAGCGGTGTTTTTTGCGTGGCCGCTTTCAATATAAGTACTCATGATTTTTAAATTTAATTTGTGAATTTATTTTTATCGGTGTTCTGCTTTACTTTAAGAAAGCGAGCAAGGAAGAGAAAGAGTTCGGGTGATTCTTTTTTCTTTTTGTGTTTTCAATATATCCGATTTTTAAGATTTAGGATATATAACGAAGTATTGTGCCAAAGGATATATTAGGATTCTAAAGATTTGTTAAAACATAAAAGCCACTTTGTAAGTGGCTTAATTTGGAGAACAAGTGGTAAAGCTATTTCCGTTAGGGATAGAAGCGGTTATCCTTTTTATTAAATTGAATGTGCGAAAGAATAAAAAGATAAAAGCGGATAGCCCGTCCCATAGGGAACGGCATTAGAATAAAACACATTCGAAAACTCCAATAACCTTAAATTCATTTGAATCATCTTCGGGAATATTTATATTTTCATACTCTGAATTATATGATAATGGCTTTAGGGTAATTTGCTGATGCCCCCAAGTTTCTTCTGTAATATCTTTTTTGCTATGGTATTCTTTTACTGTGTAGCCAGAACCAAAGTCAGAATCTTGAAGACTTGTATGCTTTACTAAAACAATTTCGCCATTTCTACTTCCTTCTTTATGCTCTTTAAATAGACAATATGAACCATTTGGAATTTTTTTGTTCATTGATTCACCGATAACTTTACAGACAAAGTAATCTTTCTTTGCTGTTATATTGAATGGTAATTCAATCCACTCAAAATCAGAATGTATTTGGAAGTCACTAAAAGAGCCAGCTGCTGCTGAAATATCAAGTAATGGCACAGAATTTACATACGGCTTTACAGATTCAAATGGAATTATTCTTGGGAAATTGTGTTTTACTTTAGATATTAAATTTATATCATTACTAATATTTATATACTTTTTTAAATATTGTTTTAAGTTATCATTGCATGCATAAACGTAAACTCCTTTAATGCCTCTATAAAGTATAGTCTTATAAATATTTACTATATATGCTTTTAGGTCATTAATATCACTTACTCCATTTTTGCCATACTTATCAAAATATTTTGTTTTATCTATTACAATTTCATTTAGTTTTGGGTCATAGTCAATTTCTAAACCAAAAATGATTGCTGCATAATTTAAATCATAACCTTGTGTAGTATGAATACATCCAATTTGTTCAAAAGCGTTTTTGGAAGTAATCCAATCATTGTAGGTTTTATTCCATTGAAATTCCATACCATCGATTCTAATATCTATTGCATTTAAATCCAAGTTTTCTTTCCGTTTAGGGTCTGACTTCCATTCCCAAGAATATCCTGCGATCATTCTGCAAAGACCATTTTCTTCCTCTTTAATTTTTAATTTGTTGTAGAGGGAATTAAAGGAATTGAAATATTCCAATTCAAAATCCTCTGGTAAGTCAGGCTTTTCATTTACATCACAATTTAAAAGTTTATCAATAAAAGTAATGTAATCGTTCCCGCCTTTAGTTCTCATTTGAGATTTGAGGCTTAATTTTAAAGTATCTGGTTTATTTAGCAGTGCTTTAAATTTAAATTCATCTATATCAGAAGGTTTTACTGATTGTGCGGCATCATAAAAGAAAATTTGATTGCGACTATTTGCCATTATCCAATCCAATTCATTTCCATCATCACCTAAACCTAATAATTCGTTCTTTTTTTTGAATTCTCCTCTCCAACTTATATTTCTATATTGTCTAAGCCTGTGTGCTTCATCTATAATTAGCAAATCATATTTAATACCTAATTTAAAAGTTTCAGAGGGAGACATAACCATTTGTTTTTTCAAGCCGGGAACATTGCTAAATACCTTTTTGATGGTTTCTCTCAATGGAGTCATAGCAATCACAAATCCAATTTTCGCTTTAGGGTATTTTTTTTGAAATTCTTTGATTAAACTAATTTCATAAATATCATCTTCTTTAATATCAGAATCCTCAATGTCGTTTATATCACTTACCAATAATTTCATAAGGTAAGTTGCCAAAATTGTTTTTCCAGTCCCTGCACTTCCGCTTACAAAAATTGAATTGCCTTGTGAGTTGTTTATGTTTGTAAGTATTTCTAAAACTGACTTGTATTGATCATCATTTAGTGACTTGTAAGGGGAGTATTTGAATAATTCAGAATTTTCAATTTCAGCAAGTGACTTAGAAACAATTTTTTTTTCAATTAACTTCTCCCAAACAGTATAAAATAAATTTTTATATAAATCTTGTTGATAATAGTTGTGATTTTGATGGCCTAGATTTAAATTTTCTGTTGTAAACGTTCCTTCTGCGTTAACATATTGTATAAGTCTAGACTCTAAGTCTAACGTAGCTGATTTATTAAATTTGTCACTTCCGATGATGTTTACTGTTTGAAAAAGGTCTGCTTTTTTGGGATTTGCTAAGTGGTTCTTTAATCTTAGATATGCATTATTTGATTCACCTATATATGCTTTGCTTTCTCCTTCATTTTTCAGAAAATAAACCAAAGGCCATTGGTTCTTTACCCATGTATTCCCTTCAATTTTTTGCAAAGCATCTTTATTAAAAGGATATTGTTCAGAGACTTCAATGGATAATTCAAACGATAAACTCATAGTTCATTATATTTTTTAGCATTCCCCTTAGCTTTATCTACAGGGTATTTCTCACCATTAGCTTTTATTTTATCTAAGACAATTGTTTTAACATCTAAATTATTTTTTTCAGCTAAAAGAAATGCGTACGCAAAAACATCAGCTAGTTCTTCTTTCAATTTTTCAAGATTTACATCGTCAGCTTTCTTCCATAGAAATAATTCGTTCAATTCTGAGGCTTCAATTGAAATTGCTAAGGCTAAATCTTTTGAGTTATGAAATTGTTCCCAATCTCTCTCATTTCTAAATTTAACTAGTTCATCAGTTATATCTTTTATCTCACTCATCTTATTTGGGTTTATGCATTGATGTTGCCATTGCGTATTCATTATCATATGGTAAATGAAGCTGTGCTACCATTTCTGGAATTGCTAAAGACCATGTAACATAGTAATATGCTAATAAGTGATAACCCGAAAAATCTTTATTAGGGACAGATGATAATTTATACCCTTTTTTTTCTGGCACAATACCTTGAGTTCCAACAGTTGCAATTTCAAAAGCAGCTAGCTTAATTTTATCTTTTGGAATGTTATCAAAATATTGCAGTGCATCAACCATAAACATAACTACAGCCATATTTAAACCGATGTCAGAAGCTGATTTCTGAAACTTGTCCATTTGTCGATCCTTATAAGCTTTATTAGAATTTAAATCATAAGGATCTTCTTCTATGGATTTTAATAAATCATCAACGGACGCTGTTCTATTTCTATAAGCTATTTCATCTACTAATTCAAAATTATCTTGCAACTTTAAATCTTCTGCCCAATGTTGAACTAATTCATATTCTTCCCCTGCTTTTCTATCTGTCTTATATTCCAAAAATTCTTTATACATTCTTTCGGCTTCTTTCAGTTCGAATGTTGAAGGCTGAAAGTCTTTTATTAAATCTAAACCAAATAAATCTTTAAAGTGAAAGGCTCCAACTAAATTGTAAATTTTTGTATTTGAAAGAATGTGTTTCGGAGTTAATTCAACAATATTTTTTTCTGTTGTAGCTTTAATGCCATCTTTAAGCATAGCGTATACAGAAACAAATTGATAAGGTCTTAATTCTGCAAATTCGCTATACAAGTAATCTTCAATAAATAAATCAATTGGCGCATTAAATATTTGACTATTTATCCCTTGAAATAAGTCATTGCAATAATTAGCAATTTTATTTTCAGGTATTCCCATTTTGTAAAGTTTTTTTACTGAACCTTCTAGGCCAGTAATAAACTGCTCTTTATTTTTTTCATTTGAAATAAATAATTGATTTATGTTTTCTTTACGAGCTTGAATTATAAAATCTAGATGCACCAATTCATGCATAATTAAATGCTCGAATGCAGGTGTGTTTGGCTTATACTTAATTTGATGTTTTTCTCTATTATAATTTTCAGCTACTTCTAATTTAGCAACAGTTGGAATTTCATTATCAATTATTGTTTCAATCAACTTATCACCTTCAAATTCAAGTTTGTGTAAATATTCTGAAACAATTTTTTTGGCATCACCACGTAGTATAACTGCTTTGGCAACATCGGAAACCATTGCAACTGCGTTTTGAAATAATTGATCTCTTTTATTTGATAGCCTAATTGCTTTCGTTGCGCTATAAAAAGCAGAATGTAAATCACCTTCTGAATGAGCAATCATACCCAATGCAAAATGTGTATTAGGATATTCTGAATTTATTTTATTTGCTTCCCAAAAATATTTTTTTGCTTCTTCTAATTTACCTTGCTGCAATAAGTTTGCACCAATATTGTTTACTGCAATATTATCTGTTGGGTTATTTATTACTGCCTGATCGTAATATTTCATTGCAGTTGGAATGTCATTTTTGAATTTAGCAAAAACATTACCCATCATTAGCAAAGCCCATCCATTTTTAGAATCCCATCTAAGCGCATCAATTAAAAAATTGATTGCTTCTTCTTGATCTCCTTCATCAGATAATATCTGTCCCATAATTCGGTAGTATTCCGAATTGGTTGGATTTTTTTCAATAAGTTTTTTTAAGATTGGTTTTGCTTCAGAGTATTTGCCTTTTTCGCAAAGTGATACAGTTTGCCTGTATTCTGCATCTTGAGATGTTATTGATTGAGTATCAATTTCAATAGTAACCCAATCTTTATCTATTGTTACAGTAGGCTTGAAAGGACCATATGTATAGTATTTTTCTAAAGTACTGATTATTAACTCGTTACCCCCCCCCTTTAATTCAGGGAAAATTGTAAAAAGAAATTCGTCTATTTTATGAATGATTTGCATTTGAATGATTACTTAATTTTTATTCAGAATAAAAATGATTTTTCGAATTTACTATTTAATACTTTATACTGTAAAAATTGTCTTTAAATAAGATACCAATTTAAGAAATATAACTAAATAATGACTAATATTTTTTGCCGCACGCCCGTGGCGCGCTTTATGGTGCGTCAAGCACACGCGCAAAGAAAGTGCGAAGCACACCTATTTGTTTGGGGCAGGAATTTAGCTTTTTTGATTTTTGCCTGTCTTTTCGCAAAAAGCAAATGTGCTAAATTGGCGATAGCCAAAACGGGTTTTCAAAACCCGAAAAAGAGGGGAGGAAAGTAAAAACTAAAAACCGTTTCAAGTTCCCTAAACTGTTTCTATGAAACCCTGTTCTTGTCGGCACGTACCTTTTTAGAAACCGAAAAGCTTATTGTCTACCGTAAAATTGTCTTTGGAATTGTCACTGGGCGCATTGAACATAACTTACTTATATGTATGACGTAGTCATACATATCTACCAATAATAGGTTGGCTTTGTATGATGCGTATCATATTTACTATAAATATAATAAAAAAAACCGCTGAGGATAATTCAAGGGTTTTAAAATAGATAAAATTGCTAATAGTGAGATCCTGAATCAAGTTCAGGATGACAGAGGATTAAAAAGGCTTAGATCTCGCATTCTTCTCGGCTATTCTTCTTAAGTTTTCTTGTCGGCGTTTACCACCTAAGTTTACTTTTTTATTTTTATCTTTCTTTTCATGGAAAGCGCCACCGCCTTCATACTGGATCACTTTAGGAGATTTTGATTTATCTCTGGTTACCGGTTTTTCGTCTTGTGTTAAATTTTCAGATATTTCAACAGCTTCAGGCATATCTAGTATCACTAATTTTTTCTTCATCAGTGTTTCAATTTCCTTTTGCATTGCTGCATCTTTTTTAGTGATAAAACTTATGGCAATACCTGTTTTATCCGCACGGCCTGTTCTACCAATACGATGGATATAAGCACTGGCTTCTTTAGAAGGCATGTCAAAATTAATAACGTGGGTTACATCTTTTAAATCTAAACCACGCGCAATAACATCGGTTGCAATTAATAAACGGTGCGTTCCTTCGTCAAATTTCTTTACAGCACTAAAACGTTGAGGTTGTGATTTGTTGGAGTGAATGACGCCAATATCTTCTGCAAATTCACCTTCTAATGCTTTGTAAATATCATCAGCTATTTTTTTGTTCTTCACAAACAACAATACTTTGGTGAATTGTTGTTCTGTTTGTAATAAGAATTCTAATAAATTTACCTTAGTATAAAAATTAGGAACTTGATAGGCTTGCTGAATGATTTTTTCTAATGGCGTTCCTCTACTAATTAATTCAATATACTCAGGCTTGTAAAAATAATTGTCAATCATCATTTCCACATCTTCATTCAAGGTAGCCGAAAACATTAAGTTTTGACGTTTTTCGGGAAGGATGTCTAATATTTTAATTAATTGAGAACGGAAACCTAAGTTTAACATTTCATCAACTTCATCAATCACTAATTTTTGAATACTATTAAACTGCAAAGTTCTGCTTAAGGTTAAGTCAATTAAACGACCAGGAGTAGCCACTAAAATATCAACGCCATCATATACTTTTTGTTTTTGAATATTGATATTTCCACCACCATAAACTCCTACGCATCTTGCTTGCATGTAAACGGATAATTTAGCCACTTCATCTACTACTTGCACTACTAACTCACGTGTAGGCACCACAATTAATACGCGTGGTTGGCGTTGCTCTGAAAACGTTAATTGACGTAAAATTGGCAATAAATACGCAAAAGTTTTACCTGTTCCAGTTTGCGCTATACCAACTGCATCTTTACCAGCCATAATAACAGGAAATGCTTTTTCTTGAATAGGCGTTGGACTTTCGAAGCCAATATCGCTTAAGGCATTTATTAATTGTTTAGTAAGGTTTAAGTCTTTAAAAGTAGTCATAGCCAATCGTTAATATTTGGCAAAGATACGCTATTTTTTGTCAGTTCGAGCGTAGTCGAGAACAATGTGTGGCATCTCGACTACGCTCGATGTGACAGTATTTATAGTTTCTTCAAAGGCTCCAACAAATACTCTAATCCATTAGATTTGATTTCATACATTGTTGCTAGCATCATTCCGAGTTTTCCATCCGGAAAACCTTTTCGTTGAAACCACTCTAAATACGAAACAGGTAAATTAGCTAAAGTATAGCCTTTGTATCTACCAAAGGGCATTTTTACATTCACTAATTCTAATAGGATTTCAGAGTTTTGCATATAGTATTTTACCACATAGAGAAATAGATTTTAGAGCTCTAAAAGAGCGACAAAGAAGCTCTGCTTTTAATATAGATTACTATGTTCAAAAACATGTTTTCTATCTATTACTTATATATGCTTATCTTCTATGTTTCTATGTGGTTAGTTTTTTTTAGTCAACTATTCCCAATAATTACGGGATTGTGTAATATTTATTTTTTTAGTTTCTTTTTCTCTCTTCTCTTGCTCCAAAAACTGTAACCAAATGCTAATAGTGCAAAAATAGCTACAGGAATTTTCCAAGATACTAAACCATCTTCACCAACATAACACATAAAGCGTTCCCAACGGAATTTTCCTTCGTGAGAATTTTTAGTTAATGAACCTAAGATAGATTGACCTGTAATAGGATTGTTTTTAGGGTCTTTTATACTAAGCCAAACAAATACAGGGCGGCCAACCACATGATCAAACGGCACAACACCCCAACTGCGACTATCTGCTGAGTTATGACGGTTATCTCCCATCATCCAATAGTAACCTTGTTTAAATGTGTAAGATGTAATAGGTTTTCCATCATACAATACTTGAGCGCCTGCTTTTGTAATTTGATGGATGCCGTTATCATAAGTGCTTAACATTTTTTCGTACATGCAAATATTGCCCGTATCAATTTTAATAGTCATTCCTTCTGATGGTAAAACTAAAGGACCAAAGTTATCGTTATTCCACGCATAGCTATTATTGTGAGGGAATATGCGTGGGTCTCGCACCCCTTTAGGTTCAATTTCTCTGTCAACAGATAATACGCCTGGTAATTGTTTAATTTTATTAGCCACATCGGCAGGCATATTTAAGTTGTAAAAAGAAGTATCAGCATTACTACGGCCATCAATTTTTGAAGCTTCTGTTACATAGATATCATATTGTTCTAATAACTCATAGTTTGACAAAACCATCTCGCGTGTTTTACTTTGACCATTTTCGCCAAACATATTACCTTTTGTGGCTACAATATAATGGTGTTGAGCATGCTCAGGCATTTCTTGTTTTTTATCATTGATAAAAATTTCCCCGTCTTTGATTTCTAATTTATCTCCAGCAATAGCAACACAACGTTTCACGTAATGCTCTCTTTTATCTACAGGTCGGCCAGTAATTGCTCCAAATGGTTTTTGTTGGCTGTTCACATAATTCCAAGCTTGTTCTTTATAATATACATCAGATTTTTTTCCACCTTCTTCTTGTTTAATGCTAGTAGCAATTTCTCTTACTAATTGGTAGTAGCTCATATTTTGAGCACCTAGCGCTACGGTATCTCCATCAGGATAGTTAAATACTACTATTTCACCATTTTTAGGTTTTGAATATCCTGGTAATCTTAAGTAAGGGATTTTGATCCACTCTAAGTATGATTTAGTACTTTCAGTAAATGGTAAAGTGTGATGAGCAAAAGGAAAAGCCATAGGTGTTTGCGGCACTTTCGCTCCATAACATACTTTGTTTACAAATAAGAAATCACCTACCATTAAAGATTTTTCTAATGATGATGTAGGAATGGTAAAGGCTTCGAAAAAGAAACCACGAATAATAGAAGCTGCTACTACGGCAAAAATGATAGGATCGGCCCAGTTTTTAATAAAAGATGATTCTGATTTAATATCAGTAACTCCAAAATATTTAATGTCTTTGTTAAAGCCTAAATAAGCAAAATAAATATAAGGCATTAAAGCAGCGTACATTAAATCATTATTCATGCGTTTTTTAAAAGCACGTGCTAAATGAAAGCCATATACACCATACATAATTAAATTTACGCCAGGAACAATCATAATTAATCCCCACCATTTAGGACGATTAATGATAGTTCCTACTAACCAAAAGTTATATATAGGTATTAACGCTTTCCAAGCAGGCAAACCAGCTTTTTCAAATATTTTATATAAGCCTACAAATGAAATTAAAACGAGTATTAGAAAAATAATATTGCCCATGTTTATGTTTGATGTTTTTTGTTTGAACCATATAAGTCATAAAAGGACATATAAGGCTGTGTTATTTATTGTTTGTTTATACTTTGTTTCTAGTTCTTTATTAAGTTAAAATATCGTTGTCAGTTCGAGCGCAGTCGAGAACAACTAGGTTTTAAATCAAGTCGTTCATGGTAAATATACCTTTTTTACCTTTAATATATTCGGCTGCTATAACAGCGCCTAAAGCAAAGCCTTTTCGGCTGTGAGCTTTATGCATGATTTCAATGTCATCAACTGCTGATGTGTATTTGATAATATGTGTACCTGGAACTTCACCTTCTCTTATATCTTTTATAAATAAAGTTTCAGGATTATTATCTGTGATACTCCATTGCTTTTTGCGTTCAATTTTATCAAGCACTTGGTTAGCTAATGAAATAGCTGTTCCACTTGGTTTATCTAATTTATGAATGTGATGAATTTCTTCCATCTCTACATTATACGAATCATATTTATTCATTAAATCGGCTAAGTAAGAATTTACTTTAAAAAATAAATTAACACCTAAGCTAAAGTTAGTAGCATGAAATAAAGCGCCGTTTTTTTGTTTGCATTCTGTTTCAATTTCTTTAAACGAATCGTACCAACCTGTTGTGCCAACTACAATTGGAACTTGAGCTTCAAAACATTTTTTAATATTAGAAATTACGGTATGAGGTGTGCTAAATTCGATAGCGACATCTGCTTTTTGTAACTCTTCTTTTGTGAAAGATGCTGCGTTACTTTCGTCTACTTTTAAAACAATTGTATGTCCTCTTTGTAAAGCGATAGCTTCTATCTCTTTACCCATTTTTCCGTATCCTAGTAATGCAATATTCATGAGTTATTTAAACTTTAATTTCAACGATAATCCTGCTTGTAATTTATTATTATAATCAAAGCTTGAATAAGGGTTTACCTGTAAGCTTAAATCATCACTTACATCAAATGTTTTTAAATGAGCGTCTACATTTGCATCAATAATATTGATTAAATAAACTAAAGCACCAGCAATAATAGCATAATCCCTATATTTTCTATAATATCTTTTTTGAGTCACTAACTGATCACTACTATATAGCGTTTCGTTAATTGTATTGACATCATCATCATGAAGTGCTGTTAAATTGTCGCTGTAGTATTTATATTTTATTTGATTAGTTACGCCCCAATATCCCAATCCTCCAAGTGCAGCATAAATAATAGGAGCTTTCCAGTATTTGCGGTTATAAATTTGTCCTAAACCAGGAAGACAGGCGCTCATAATAGTTGCTTTACGAGCGCTTGAATAAATTGCTTTTTTTACGGCACGTTTATTTTGAGTAGAATCTATTGTTATTTTATTTTTTAACGAGTCACTTTGCTGAGCATGAGCAGAAGCAAAAGCTAAAATAAAAAATAATGATATGTATACTAATGAAACTTTCACCTAATCAAAAATAATCACAAGAAACTAGTGAGATAATTTCTTGTGATTAATGGTTAGTTAATTTATGTCAAAAAAAGATAAAATATGTTCTAGCTCAGTATCGTTGCTAAAGCTTAAAGTAATAGAGCCAGCGCCCTTTGGACTGCGTTTGAAGTCGAAGGATTTACTGAAAATTTTCTCTAACTTTTTGGCTATTTGTTTATCCTCAATAGTTAAGGGTTTTTCTACACGAGTGGTTTTTGGTTTGAATGCTAACTTTTCTCCACGCGCTAATTCTTCTACCTGACGAACAGATAATTCGTTTTCTACAGCCATTGCAAAAATAGCTAATTGTTTGTCTTCATTTTCGATACTTAATAAAGCACGAGCATGGCCCATTGAAATATCTTTATCGCGAACTGCTTTTTGAATAACTGCAGGTAATTTTAATAAACGTAAAAAGTTTGTTACTGTACTACGTTGTTTGTTTACTTTTTCGCTCAATTGTTCTTGAGTGATATTACACTCGTCAATTAAACGTTTGTAGCTTAACGAAACTTCAATTGGATCTAAATCTTCACGTTGGATGTTCTCAATCAATCCCATTTCAAGCATGGCTTGGTCGTTAGCTACACGAATGTATGCTGGAATCTCAGTTAACTCAGCTATTTGAGAAGCTCTAAAACGACGCTCTCCAGAAATTAATTGGTATTTATCATAACCCAATTTACGAACAGTGATTGGTTGAATTATACCATGTTGCTTAATAGAATCTGCTAATTCTTGTAAAGCAATTTCTTCGAAATTAGTACGTGGTTGAAACGGATTGGTTTCAATATTTTTAATTTTAATAATGGCGATAGAGCCAACTACAGGCGTGCCATCTCCACTTTGTTTAGTTGTGATATCTGTTTTAGCATTTTCTAACAATGCGCTTAATCCTCTTCCTAATGCTGGTTTTTTATTTGTACTCATCTTCTTTTAGTTATAAGTGATGAGTGATAAGTGATGAGAGATAGAGTATTAACTCAAAACTCATAACTTATAACTCATAACTGTTATTTATCCTTCGTTAAATTCTGATTCTTCTTGTGTAAATGTCATCGTACGATCTTCGTCGCTAATTTTAGTTAAGCCGTTACGTTGTAAAATTTCACGTGCTAAGTTTAAATAGTTAACAGAACCTTTTCCAATAGCATCATGCATGATAATAGTTTTACCATGACTTGGTGCTTCTGCTAATTTAGTGTTGCGTTGTACAATGGTATTAAATACCATATTTTGAAAATGCATTTTGACTTCTTCAACTACTTGATTCGCTAATTTTAAACGTGGATCATACATCGTTAATAAAACACCTTCAATATCCAATTCGGTATTAATGTGTGCTTGAATTAGTTTGATTGTTTGTAGTAATTTCCCCATCCCTTCTAATGCAAAATATTCGCATTGTACAGGAATAATTACGCTATCAGCCGCAGCTAATGAATTAATTACTGTTAATCCTAAAGAGGGACAGCAATCAATGATAATGAAATCATAATCATTTTTTACTTTTTCTAAAGCAGCTTTCATCATGTAATCTCTGTTTGGAAGATTCACAATTTCAAGTTCGATTGCAACTAAGTCTGTATTGGTAGGTAATAAATATAAATTGGGAGTTTCGGTTTCAACGATAACTTCTTTTGGATGCTTGTTGTCAATGATACACTCATACAAACCCGACTTTACACTTTTTGGTTCAATTCCCACGCCTGATGTCGCATTGGCTTGTGGATCAGCATCAACTAATAATGTTTTATATTCTAAAACTGCTAATGATGCTGCTAAATTGATTGCCGATGTTGTTTTTCCAACCCCACCTTTTTGATTTGCTATTGCTATTATTTTTCCCATGTTCTTATTTGCTAATCGTTTCTCCTATTTCTAAAAGGGTTAATTTTTTTCCTTGCACACTAAATTTTTGTTTGGCTTCTTCTTCCTTAATTTTTATGTAACCAAAGGTATCGTAATGCATTCCTATCACATCAGCGCAATTGATGAAATCTTTGCAACAAATAATGGCATTATCAACACCCATTGTAAAATTGTCGCCAATTGGTAAAAACGCAAAATCAATTTTACGGTAGTTTCCAATTAATTTCATATCATATGTCAAGGCTGTATCACCAGCATAATAAAAGTTCTTATCTGTACTTTCAATCACAAAACCCATCGGATTTCCACCATACGTTCCATCAGGCATACTACTGCTATGTTCTGCTTTCACGCATTTAACTGATCCAAAATCAAATGCCTTTTTCCCTCCAGTATTCATGGGGTGAATGTTTTCAACCCCCTTGTTTTTTAACCAAACGTATATCTCCCAATTGCAAATTACCATTGCATTTGTTCTTTTGGCTATAGAAACGGCATCAGCAATGTGATCTTCGTGGCCGTGAGAAATTAATATATAATCTGCTTTTACTGTTGTAGCGTCAATGTTTTTGGCTAACTCATTAGGAGTAATAAATGGATCAAATAATAAATTCTTCCCGTTAACTTCAACCCCAAAACAAGAATGACCGTAATATGTTATATTCATTACTTAAAAATTCAAAAAATAGTTCTTATTGTATCCGTAAATTTAAACTATTTAGGGGTTTCATCTGTTTTTAGTTTTTAACAGTAAAATTCATAACTTCGCTAAAATGTTAATAATATAATGCATTCAATCACAATCATATCGGCAACTAATAGGGTTGATAGTAATACTGAAAAAGTAGCTAATTATTATAAATCTGCCTTAAATAACAAAGGCATTGATGTTGAGCTATTTAGCTTAAAAGATTTACCTGAATCGGTTTTGCATACGGATTTATATGGAAAACGCTCTGAAGGATTTCAAAAAATCATAGATACATTCGTTGATAAACAGTCTAAATTTATTTTTGTAGCACCTGAGTACAATGGTAGTTTTGCTGGTATTTTAAAAGTGTTTTTAGATGCTATTCCTCCAAGAATATGGGCAGAAAACAAAGCTTGTTTAGTAGGAGTTTCTACGGGCAGAGCTGGTAATTTGAGAGGTATGGAACACTTAACTAATATTTTAAATTACTTAAAAATTAATGTGTATCACAATAAATTGCCAATCAGTAGAGTAGATACATTACTTGATATTCAAGGAAATTTGACAGACGCAGATACTTTGAAAGTTATTGATTTGCAGTTAGAAGGCTTTTTGAAGTTCTAGAGATTTATAAATCCAAACTTTTACCTTTTTTACTCAACTCATAACCTTCATCAATCAATAAATTTTTGCTTTTGCTTGCTGCTACAGCTAATTCGTCGCAACGGTTGTTTTCTTTATTAGATGCGTGACCTTTAACCCACACAAATTTGATAGTGTGTTTTTTTTGAATTTCTAAAAAGCGTTTCCATAAATCGGGATTTGCTTTGTCCTTAAATCCTTTTTTTACCCAACCATATACCCAACCTAAATTAATTGAATCAACAACGTATTTTGAATCAGAATAAACAACAACGTTAGAGTTTTCTTTTTTTAACGTTTCAAGTGCTACAATAATGGCAATTAATTCCATACGGTTATTTGTTGTTAACTTAAATCCGTAAGCTAATTCTTTACGCTGTTCTTTGTATTTCATTACAACTCCAAGTCCACCAGGACCAGGATTTCCGCTACAAGCGCCATCAGTATATATTTCAATTACATCGTTATTCATTAGTTTTCAAATATAACTTTATTCAAATAAATAATGATATTTCTCAGCTATCTTTACTTAAAATAGTTCAAAAAAAAGTCTCAATAATCCTCAATTTTTAATATATTTAAAACCTATATAAATTCAAGATATGGCAAAGAAAGCAGCTAAAAAAGAGAAAAGCATTTTTACTCAAAATTCTTTAACGTTTTTAAAAGACTATTTAAACAATCCTTCACCAACAGGTTTTGAAAGTGCAGGGCAAAAGATGTGGTTAAATTACATCAAGCCATATATTGATGAGCATTATGTAGATAATTATGGAACTGTGGTTGGAATTGTAAATCCTGAGGCTCCCTATAAAGTTATTATTGAAGCACATGCTGATGAAATTTCCTGGTTTGTACATTATATTACAAAAGATGGATTTATTTATTTACGTCGTAATGGAGGAAGCGATCATCAAATTGCCCCATCTAAACGCGTCAATATTTTCACAGATAAAGGAATCGTAAAAGGAATTTTTGGTTGGCCAGCCATTCATGTGCGTGATGCCGCTAAAGAAGAAACGCCTACTTTAAAAAACATTTTCTTAGACTTAGGTTGCAAAAGTGATAAAGAAGTGGAAGAGCTTGGCGTTCATGTTGGATGTGTTGTAACTTATGACGATGAGTTTATGGTTTTAAATGATCGTTATTTTGTTGGTAGAGCTTTGGATAATAGAGTAGGTGGTTTTATGATTGCAGAAGTAGCTCGTTTATTAAAAGAAAGTAAAACAAAATTACCATTTGGTTTATATATCGTAAACGCGGTGCAAGAAGAAGTTGGGTTAAATGGTGCAACCATGATTGCTCATAAAATAAAACCTAATGCAGCTATTGTAACAGATGTTTGTCACGATACCCAAACACCTATGATGAATAAAATAGTTAGTGGTGATTTAGCTTGTGGCAAAGGTCCGGTTTTATCGTACGGTCCTGCGGTGCATAATAATTTATTAAAAATAATTATTGATGCCGCTACAAAAAATAAAATTGATTTTCAACGTCAGGCAGCTAGTAGAGTAACTGGTACAGATACAGATGCCATTGCTTTTAGTAATGATGGAGTGCCATCTGCATTAATTTCGTTGCCTTTACGCTATATGCACACAACTGTTGAAAGCGTTCATAAAGATGATGTTGAGAATGTGATTAAATTAATTATTGCTTCTTTAAAAAACATTAAAAACAATCACGATTTTAGATACTTGAAATAATTGATAGATTATCGAGTTAAAGAGTAATTGAATTCTTTAACTCGATAAATTTCTTACTCTTAAATTTATAAATGGCTACTATAATAGATTCTATATTAAAAGGTGCGGTTAAGTTAGGGAACAGAATCCCTAAGCGTACTAATTATTATGCTCAGCAAACAAAGGTTTTAAAAAAACTGATGACAAAAGCCGAACATACAGCTTTTGGTGAACATTTTCATTTTACAAAATTATTGCAGCAAAAAAATCCTATCGAAGGATTTCAAGCTACAGTAAAAATGTATGACTATAGTAGCATATACAAAGAGTGGTGGTATAGAGCACATAAGGGAGAACCTTATGTTTGTTGGCCTAATCATATTAAATATTTCGCCTTAAGTTCTGGCACTTCAGAAGCAGCAAGTAAATATATCCCAGTTACTAAGGAAATGTTGAAAGCATTTAAAAGGGGAAGCATTAGACAATTGGTTGCGCAAGCTAATTATGATTTTCCAAAAGAACATTTTTCGAAAGGAATGTTGATGATTGGCGGTAGTACGTTACTAGATTTTAACGGAAGTCATTATTCGGGTGATTTGAGTGGAATAACAGCAGCTAATATTCCCGTATGGTTTCAACATTTTTATAAACCAGGAAAAACAATTTCTAAATATAGAGATTGGGAAACTAAATTAGCAGAGATTGTAAAAAACGCAAAGGATTGGGATATTGGAGTTATTGTTGGTGTGCCGGCTTGGGTTCAAATTTTAATGGAACGCGTTATTGAATATTATAAAGTAGATACCATTCATGATATTTGGCCAAACTTAAGAGCTTATGTTCATGCAGGAGTTTCTATTGAACCTTATAGAAAAAGTATCGCTAAACTAACAGCTTTTCCTTTGATCTTTTCTGACACTTATTTAGCTTCCGAAGGATTAATTGCTTATCAAGAAAGACCAAATCCATCTCAAGGAATGAGAATGCTTTTGGATAATGGCATCTTTTATGAGTTTGTACCTTTTAACGAAGATAATTTTGATGCGGATGGAAACATGAAGCAAGGCGCAAAAGCATTAACCATTAAAGATGTAGAGTTAGGTAAAGATTACGCGTTGTTGCTTACATCTTGCGCAGGCGCTTGGCGTTATTTAATTGGTGATACAGTTCGCTTTACTGATTTAGAGCATGGAGAGATTGTTATTACTGGTCGTACGAAACATTATTTAAGTTTATGTGGCGAACATTTATCGGTAGAGAACATGAGTCGTGCCATTAAATTAACGGCTGATGATTTAAAAATTGAATTAAATGAATTTGCTGTAGCTGGTGTTCCTCACGGAACATTATTTGCACATCAATGGTATGTTGGTTCAAACAAAAAAGTTACAGAAGAATCGATAAAAGAGAGATTAGACTTTCACTTAAAAGAAATTAATGATGATTATCGAACAGAAAGAATTGCTGCTTTAAAAGATGTGTATGTAAAGGTTTTACCTGATGAAGCATTTATTGATTTTATGGCTACAAAAGGTAAGTTAGGTTCAGCTCATAAATTCCCAAGAGTATTAAAAGGTAAATTATTAGAAGAATGGCAATCGTTTATTGCTAATTACAAAAATTCATTTTGATTTTAAGTTTAACATATCAGGCAATAGTCATTATTCTATTACTAACGTTTTCGTTTGGTCCTGCATTTTTTGCATTGATTAATACTGGAATTAAATTTGGATATCGTACAGGTTCCTTTTTAGCAATTGGTGTTGTAATGAGTGATTTCTTTTTGTGTTTATTAGTATGTGTGTTAGTTCATTTTGGTATGGCTAATTTATTGCACTCCGAAAAAACACAAACATTTTTCGCAATCATTGGTGGTATTATTTTAATTGTTTTTGGAGCTTTCTTTTTTAAGAAAATGCCAGTGAAAACAGATGATGTGATTGATATAGAGAATAAGCTGCCTAGCCCTAGATTAATGTTTTTTAAAGGATTCTTTTTAAATTTATTTAATCCAACGGTATGGCTGCTTTGGTTAGCAAATGTTACAGCTATTAGTAAAACCCTAGAATACTCTATGGTTAAAATGATTTTATTTTTCAGCATAGTTTTAGTTGCAGTATTGTTTGTGGAGTTGTTTAAAGTGAAACTAGCAGGAAAGATTAAAAATTATTTAACAAATAGAATTATGACAATCGTTAATTATATTACAGGAACCGCTTTAATTATATTCGGATTAATATTAATCTATAATCACTATTTTAATAAATAATGACACCAGGTACATTTGATGAGTTGAGAAAGAAGCTAGAGGAAAGTATAAAATCATTCCCTTACGTCTACATGTTTAAATTTATTATCAAAGCCGATAATAAAACGATGGCTTTAGTGGAGGTGATTTTTGATAACGATGCAGAAATTATTCAAAAGCAATCTACTAAAGGAAGCTATATCAGTATCACTGTAAAGCAGGTAGTCATGAATGTGGACGAAATTATTGCTATATACGAAAAGGCTGCAGAGATAGAAGGAGTAATGTCTTTATAATGTCAGTATTTCACTTGCAAAATAATATATTAAGTATTAAAGTGAATTCGTTTGGTGCAGAGCTGTGTTCTGTAATATCAAACGACACCACTATCGAATATATTTGGCAAGCCAATGATAACGTGTGGGCAAGGCACGCGCCAAATTTATTTCCCATTGTAGGTAAGTTAAAAGATGGAAAGTATAAGTATCAGTCAAAAGAGTACGAATTGTCACAACATGGTTTTGCTAGAGATAACGAATTTATATGTATAGAAGAAAGAACAGATTTTATACTTTTTGAATTCACCGCCAATGAATCTACTCTTGAGATATATCCATTTCATTTTAGTTTACAAATTGGCTATCAATTATCTGGAAATAAAATAGAGGTTAGTTATTCTGTATTTAATCCAGATAGTAAGGATTTATATTTTTCAATTGGTGCTCATCCAGCATTTAATTGTCCTTTACAACAAAACGAATCTTTTGATGACTATGAATTATATTTTCCTAATAATCAAAAATTAATTATCAATTCATTGAATGATGGCTTGATAACAGATCGAACTCAACAAGTTGTATTTGATAATAATAGATTAAATGTTTCTAAAGAATTATTTAATAACGATGCCCTAGTATGCATGAATTCACAAATAGATGAAGTGCAATTGATTTCTAAAAAATCACAACACGGTGTTTCATTAATTTCAAATGATTGGCCATATTTTGGAATTTGGTCAAAAAAAGGAACAGATCAATTTGTTTGTTTGGAGCCATGGTTTGGAATAGCCGATAATGATCATACTCATGGAAATATCGAATCAAAAACAGGGATTCTTAAAGTAGAATCAGAACGTTACTTTAATTGCTCTTTTGATATACTGTTTTTTTAAAAATGAGAGAACAATTTCATAAGTCGTTATTCTTAGCTAAGCTTTTAGGAATATGTTTGATTTTCTTGTTTTCACAACGCCTGCTTTTCTTTCTGTCATTTTTAAATGAATTTAAAGACGATTCTTTTATAAATCTATTTAAAGCATTTTTAACGGGAACACTAATAGATGGTGTTGTGATGGTATTTTATTTATTACCAACTTGGTCGGTGTTACTTTTTTTTAATGTTGAAAATAAAATAATTAAGAAAGTTGCCTTAATTTGGTTTTGTATAGGCTTTACGATTGCGACTCTTTTAAATTTGGTTGATGTAGGCTATTACCCAATAACTAAAAAAAGAATTGGAGCTGAGTTATTAGACGTTTTGCCTGAAGTTCCAGCTTTATTAGGAGGCTATATCTCTTCGTATTGGTATTTATTGGTTTTGTTAATAGCATATCTGTTTTTTGCTGCATGGATTTTCAAAAAACAATTAGATGGCTTTAAAAACCAAACAAAAAGTTTAAAATTAAGAACAGTCAATGTTATTTTTATTGTTGTTTTTTTTACAATTATTGCACGTGGAGGATTAAATAGAAGGCCTATAACTCCTTTTGATATTCCTGCAATAGTAGAGCCTAAATTACAATGGTTAGCAAGTAATACACCTTTTCAATTTTTACATACATTAGATAATAAAGGGATTAAAATCGAGAACTACTATAGTGAGGATGAAGCAGAGAAAATGATTGGTTTCGAAAAGCAATTTAAATCTGAAAGTTTTCAGAAAAAAAATATTTTATTTATTATCCTAGAAAGTTTTTGCACTGAGCGTGTAGGCATGCTGAATCCAATGGTGAAACCATATACTCCATTTATGGATTCTTTATTATTAAATGCTCGAACCTATAAATATGGTGTGGCAAATGGTAAATCAACAATTGATGCTTTGCCATCCGTATTATCAGGAATCCCTTCTTTTATGGAAAAAAATTATTGTTATTCTAACTACAATAATAATAATGTACATGCTGTTTCATATTTATTAGAAAAAGAAGGTTATCAAACGGCTTTTTTTTATGGAGGGTTAAAAACAACTTTTGGTTTCGAGAATTTTATGAATATTAATTTTACTAAAAATTATTTCGACCAAGAAGATTATAATAGTAATTATGAAAATAATGGTTGGGGCGTTGATGACCATTTGTTTTTGTCTTATACGGCAGATAAACTGAAAACATTACAGCAACCTTTTTGCGCTTCGTTATTAACCTTATCGCTTCATCATCCATTCCCAATACCTGAACCATATAAAACGATGTTGGATACAATAAAAGATCCTATTAAAAAAAGCATAAAGTATACAGATTTATCTTTACAATTATTCTTTAGTAAAATTAAAAATGAGCCTTGGTTTAAAAATTCAATCGTGGCTATTTGTGCCGATCATACATCGGATGGATTAGGATATTTACAACCTAACCCAGTAAATGCTTTTTCAATTCCTATATCATTTATCGCAGTTGGAGATACGGCTTTTAATAAAGTTCAAAATCAGTCTATTTCTCAAATTGATATGTACCCCACTGTGCTCGATTATTTAGGCTATAATAAGCCTTTTGTCAGTTTGGGTAAGTCGGCACTTTCTTCGCAAAATCCTAGTGTAATTTATGGAGGCAATGGCATATTTAGAATTTTTGATTATCCATATATACTAGAGTATAACAACAATACCAAAAAAGTATTTGGATTTATAGAATACAATGAAAATAGAACATTTACATATCTGCTTTTAGATGATATCAATAAACCAAAAATAGATAGATTGACCAATTATTTAAAAGCCCATATTCAGGTTTTTTCCCACAGTATTAATAAAAATCAATTTTGATAAATACAATTGTTATTCCTAATTTTAGCAGAGCCTAAGAAATTAAAATATAAACATGGTAAAAGACATAAAATCACGCATACAAGCGTCTATAGATTTGAAAACATCCTTATTATCTAACGATGCTATTCTTAACACAGTTCAATCAGTTGTAAACGAAATAGTAGTATGTTATAAACAAGATGGTAAAGTATTATGGGCTGGTAATGGCGGTTCTGCTGCCGATTCTCAACATTTAGCGGCTGAATTAAGTGGACGTTTTTACTACGATAGGCCTCCTTTGTTTAGCGAAGCATTGCATGTAAATACAAGTTATACAACAGCTGTGGCTAATGATTATAGTTATGATGTGATTTATAGTCGTTTAACAAAAGCAATGGGACGTAAAGGCGATGTGTTAATTGGATTATCTACAAGTGGTAATTCGGTGAATGTAATTAAAGCATTAGAAGTTGCAAATGAAATTGGTATGATTACAATTGCATTTACTGGCGAAACTGGTGGTAAAATGAAAGATTGTGCTAAGTATTTAGTTAATATACCTTCAAAAGATACGCCCCGTATTCAAGAGTGTCATATGATTTTAGGACATACTATTTGCGAATTAGTTGAAATCGCTTTATTCCCTAAGCCTTAATTTACTTTGCTTAAAGAAGCAATTATACTAGCTGGAGGATTTGGTACTCGTTTACAATCAGTTGTAAATGATGTTCCTAAGCCTATGGCTCCAATAAATGGTATTCCGTTTTTAAATTATGTATTTGATTATTTAAAGCATTATCAAATTGAACATGTTGTTTTATCAACTGGTTATTTGGCTGAAAAAATAGTTGAATTTTATAAAGATGAGTTTAATGGAATTAAAATTTCGTATGCTAAAGAAGAAACGCCTCTAGGAACTGGTGGGGGAATTCGTTTAGCTATGACTATGTGCACAACTGAAGATGTGTTAGTTTTAAATGGAGATTCTTTTTTTGACGTAGACATTAATACGCACTATAGTAATCATGTTTTAAAACAAGCAGATTGTACTTTGGCATTAAGAAAAGTGGATAACGCTTCTAGATATGGAACTATTCAATTAGGTGATTTAAATATAATAGATGCCTTTAAAGAAAAAGATAGTATCGAGAGAGAAGGTTTGATAAATGGAGGCGTTTATATTTTGAACAGAGAAATTTATTTGAGTAAAACAGAATCAGGTTCTGTATTCTCAATTGAAAAAGACTTTTACGAAAAAAGAATTAAGGAGCTAACTATTTTTGGTTTCGAATATAATGGATACTTCATAGATATTGGTATACCTGAAGATTATAAAAAAGCACAAGATGACTTTAAAGGATTTAAATATAGATAATACTTGGACTTTATTTTTGGACCGTGACGGAGTCATAAATAAAAAGTTAGAGGATGATTATGTAAAACATACTACTGAATTTGAATTCATAGACGGAACTTTAAATGCCTTAAGAATATTAAATCCAATTTTTAAAACCATAGTTGTAGTAACTAATCAGCAGTGTATTGGTAAGAAAATTATTTTCCCTGAAGACTTAGAATTGATTCATCAAAACATGATGTATGAAGTTTCATATCTAAAAGGAAGAATTGATAAAATATATTATTCGCCATATTTAGCAGCTGAAAATCACCCAACACGTAAACCAGCAATTGGTATGGCGATTAAAGCACAAGAAGATTTTCCTCATATTGATTTTAATAAATCAATTATCGTTGGAGATAGTATGAGTGATATGGAGTTTGGAAGAAACGCTGGAATGAAAACGGTTTATATAAGTAACGAGGCAAAAGTAGATGAGCGTATTGATTTTAATTTTAAATCGTTGATTTATTTTGCACATTCTTTAACACAATTATAATATTTTGAAAGTATCAATCATAACTATTACTTACAATAGCGAATCAACATTAGTTGAAACGATTGATTCTGTTTTAAGTCAAACTTATAAAGATATTGAGTATATTATTATTGATGGCGCATCAACTGATGATACGGGTTCTATTGTTCATTCTTATAAAGATAAAATCACAAAATTTGTTTCCGAAAAAGATAATGGTTTATATGATGCGTTGAATAAAGGCATTGCTATGGCTACAGGTGATGTGATTGGTATTTTACATAGTGATGATTTTTATATCAATCATCATACAATTGAAAATGTGGTCAATACATTTAAAACTCATCATGCTGATGCTGTTTATGCTGATTTGTTTTATGTAGATAAAGAAGATACGAGTAAGGTGCATCGTAAATGGAAATCAGGACTGTATAAACACGGTATGTTTATGCATGGATGGATGCCTCCACATCCTACGTTTTTCGTAAAACGTTCGGTGTATGAGAAGTATGGTAGTTTTAATTTAGATTTAGTATCAGCAGCTGATTATGAATTAATGTTACGATTTATTCATAAGCACAAAATCAAACTTGCGTATTTACCTGAATTTATTATTAAAATGCGAGTAGGAGGTAAGAGTAATGTTTCTATTAAAAACAGGATTAGAGCTAATAACGAAGATAAAAAAGCATGGAAAATGAATGGTTTAAAACCTCATTTTTATACTTTGTATGTTAAACCTTTGAGAAAAATTATTCAGTTATTTAAAAAGTAATGAGTTTAGAAACTAATATTAGTTTAAGAATTGATTGGAGTGAATTAGATGTATTTGGACATGTAAATAATGTAGCATTTCATAAATACGCACAAACCGCTCGTTTAAATTTTGTAGATGTTATTGGATTAATGGAATTACATAAAACTCAAAATATTGGTTTTATGGTAGCAGAAACAAATTGTCAATTTAAAAAGGAGTTATTGTTTCCTGGAAATATTCAGATCCAAACAAAAATTGATTTTGTGAAAAATACCAGCTTTGCTCTTGAGCATACGATGACTAATGATGCTGGAGACTTAGTAGCAATTGCCAAGGATGTGTTGGTGGCATTTGATTTCGCTAAAAAAGAAAAGTGTTTGATACCTAGCGAGATTAAATCGAATTTTATTTAATGATATCTTCTTTAGAATGGATGTTTTGTTGTTAGTATAATTTAAAAAGCCGCTAAATATTTAGCGGCTTTTCTTATATTATTGAATAATTATTTTTTGAGTGCCTTCGGTTTCCTTACCTTTTAATTTCACAAAATACATCCCTTTTGCTAATCCTTCAAGGTTTATTGTTTCCGAATACATACCAGCAATTTGATTACCGATATGATAAGATTTAATAATTTGCCCAAATGTGTTAGTAACTGAAACTTCATATGATTCAGGGTTTGCGACAACATAAAATAAAGATATTTCAGAATTGTTTGTTGGGTTTGGATATAAACTGAAATTCGCTTCTTTTTTGTTTTCTTTTATACCAGTAATAGTGATACTATTTACTTCCACATTTTTTGAACTACTTACAGTGGCTGAAGTTGTTGTAACAGTAGATGAAGATTTTGTAATAGATAATAGTGCATTTTTTGATACAGAAGAAATGTATAAATAGGTATTTGAAAATTGTGAAACTGTATATGAAAAAGCAGGAACAATATCTGTAATTGTTTGTTGCAATTTTATTTTCAAGACATTATTATATGACATACCACCTGGCATGTTAAGCGTTCCGTATCCTTCTCCAATTGTAGTAACAGTTCCGTTTCTTGTAGCTGGTGTTCCAGAAATAGTAAACGTACTTGCGAAATTATCATTGCTTGTAAAACCATAAGTAAAAGGTATAGTATACAATGTTTCTGGATTTGAATAAACCAGACTTAGGGTAGGAGTAGCTATTCCATATAAATAAGCTCCAGAGGTTGTGTATTGCCACATGGTATAATCACCAGAGCCATCTGTTTGAGCAATGTTAGCTCCAGGAAAATCAGTATAATTTGGTGCAGAAGAGGTAGCAACATAAGTATTAGTTACAGGAGTTGTGGTTGCTTGTATTACAATTCCAGTATAATTCCAAACCTGAGAAGCCCCAGTAGTGCCAATAGATACACCAGCTGTATCGGCTAAATAAGTTGTATTAGTTTCCCCAATAATTGGATTGTTTGCAGTTGTTACTGTGTATTGAGCATTTGATTGGAGTGCGCAAATACATAAGATAATAAATAAGTAGATTTTTTTCATATTATTTTTTTTTGATTTATACATGAAGTTATGAAAAATAAATTACTAATCAGAAATAATTAAGGTTAGTTTAAGTTTTATTTTCAAACACTACTTCTTCACCTCAAAGGTTTCAAAGTTTCTCACTTCACCTTCTTCGGCTATTACTTCGGTTACTTTTGATAAAGGGGAACCCACATAACACCAATCAATTAATTTATTGATGTCGTCTTCTAATCCTTCTGCTTCAATTAATACATCACCACTATGTAAATTTTTAACATAACCCGTTAGATTGCATTTTAAAGCTTGTGCATGTGTGCAAAAACGATAAGATACTCTTTGTACTTTTCCTTTTACAGTAATGTTATAATGACGTATCAAATTATCTATTTAGGGTTTCTAAGTTACGGTGCTCCGTTTTATTTAATTCTTCTTTTGATAATGATTTAAAATAATCATATGTAATTTTTAAACCTTCAGCTCTGTTAACTTTTGGTTCCCAACCTAATAATTGTTTTGCTTTTGTAATATCTGGTTTACGTTGTTTTGGATCGTCTTTAGGTAAAGCTAATGATATTAATTTTTGATTGGAACCTGTTAATTTTAAAATCTCATCAGCAAAATCTTTAATGCTAATTTCATCAGGGTTACCAATGTTTACAGGTAAGTGATAATCACTCATTAATAAACGGTAAATGCCTTCTACTAAATCATCTACAAAACAAAAACTACGTGTTTGACTACCATCACCAAACATAGTTAAATCTTCGCCACGTAAAGCTTGCCCAATAAATGCAGGTAATACACGTCCATCGTTTAATCTCATTTTAGGCCCATAGGTATTAAAAATACGAATGATGCGTGTTTCTAAACCATGTGTTTCGTGATAAGCCATGGTTAAAGCTTCCATAAAACGTTTCGCTTCATCATAACATCCACGAGGTCCAACTGGATTTACATTTCCCCAGTATTCTTCTGTTTGCGGATGAACTGCTGGATCTCCATATACTTCACTGGTTGAAGCAACCAATACTCTTGCTTTTTTTACACGAGCAAATCCTAAAACATTATGTGTTCCTAATGAAGACACTTTTAAAGTTTGAATAGGAATTTTTAAATAATCAATCGGACTTGCAGGAGATGCAAAATGTAAAATATAATCGATGTTGCCTGGTACATGAATAAATTTACTCACGTCGTGATGATAAAATTCAAACTGAGGTAACTTAAATAAATGCTCAATGTTTTTTAAATCTCCAGTTACCAAGTTATCCATGGCAACCACTTGCATTCCTTCTTTAATAAAACGGTCACATAAATGTGAGCCTAAAAATCCTGCTGCACCTGTAATTAATATTCTTTTTTGCATAATGTCGTGTTGTTATTAGTTAGTTCTAACCCCTATACAGTAATAGCTGTACCCTAATTTTTTCATATCTTGAGGATCAAAAATATTTCTTCCGTCAAATAATGCTTTTTGTTTTAATCGTTTATTTATTTCGTCAAAATCAGGCGCCCTAAATTCAGGCCACTCAGTTACAATTAATAAAGCATCTGCTCCGTTTAATGTATCATACATGTCCGTTGCGTATTCAATCGTATCACCTAATGTATGTTTTGCTTCATTCATAGCCACTGGATCGTAAGCAACAACGCTTGCGCCAGCTTTTAATAATTTTTCAATAATAACCAATGATGGAGCTTCACGCATGTCATCTGTTTTTGGCTTAAATGATAAACCCCATAACGCAAATTTCTTTCCTTTTAAATCACCATTAAAGTGTTTTTGTACTTTATCAAATAAAACTTCTTTTTGACTTTCGTTTACGTTTTCAACAGCATTTAAAATACGCATATCGTATTTGTTTTCTTTAGCTGTTTTAATTAATGCTTTCACATCCTTAGGAAAACAACTTCCTCCATATCCAACTCCAGGATAAATAAATTTAGTTCCAATACGAGCATCACTACCAATACCTTTACGCACCATGTTTACATCAGCACCCATGATTTCACAAAGGTTTGCAATGTCGTTCATGAAACTAATTTTTGTAGCAAGCATAGCATTAGCTGCATATTTAGTCATTTCAGCAGAAGGAATATCCATAAAATAAATAGGATGCCCATTCATTAAAAATGGTTTATATAATTTACGCATTAATTCTTCAGCTTCTGGTCTATCAATACCGACCACAATTCTATCTGGTTTCATAAAATCATCAATAGCGGCTCCTTCTTTTAAAAATTCAGGATTTGATGCTACATAAAAATCTAAAGTCGAACCACGTTTTGCTAATTGTTCAGCTAAAGATTTTCTAACTTTTTCAGCAGTACTCACCGGCACTGTTGATTTTGTTACAACTACCAAAGGGTGTTGCATATTTTCGCCAACGCTCGCAGCAACTGCTAATACATATTTTAAATCAGCAGATCCATCTTCATCAGGAGGCGTACCAACTGCAATAAATACTACTTCCGCACCTTGAATACTATCTTTTAAAGACGTAGAAAAATGCAAACGTTTTTTCTCAACATTACGTTTTACCATTTCATCTAAACCAGGTTCGTATATTGGTAATATACCCTTATGCAAATTATCGATTTTCTTTTGATCAATATCAACACAAGTAACATCCATACCAACTTCGGCAAAGCATGTTCCTGTTACTAATCCTACATATCCTGTTCCTACAATTGCTACTTTCATAATTTTATTTTACTAATTCTAAAATGTTGTCTGTAATATATTTTAGAGTTTCTTCGTCCATTTCGGTATGCATAGGCAGTGATAAAACCGTTGCACATAATTTTTCAGTTACCGGAAAATCTCCTTTTTTAAAACGATCACTTTTGTAAGCGTTTTGTTCATGCAATGGAATAGGGTAATATATCATTGCTGGAATACCACGTTCTGCTAATTGCTCTCTTAATTTTGTTCTATCAATACCATTTAACTGTAAGGTGTATTGGTGAAACACATGTGTTGAGTTTTTTGCTCTTACTGGTGTTTTTAATTTTGGATGATGAGCTAATGCTTTGTCATAATAGTCTGCAGCCTTGTTACGAGCAGCAGCATATTCATCTAAATGTTTTAATTTTGCTTTTAATACAACTGCTTGTATCGTATCTAAACGAGAGTTAACGCCTAATACATCATGCACATATTGCACACTCTGCCCATGATGTGCTACCATACGTAATTTTTTTGCTAAAGCATCATCGTTCGTGTAAATTGCTCCACCATCTCCGTAGCAACCTAAATTTTTGCTTGGAAAAAATGAAGTACAACCAATAGTTCCAATAGTTCCTGCTTTAGCTTTTTTACCATCACTAAACGTGTAATCAGCGCCAATGGCTTGAGCAACATCTTCAATCACATACAGGTTATGTTCCTTAGCTAAAGCCATGATGCGTTCCATATCAGCACATTGTCCAAATAAATGAACTGGAACAATGGCTTTTGTTTTTGGAGTAATGGCTTTTTCAATCGCTTCAATATCAATATCAAATGTATCAGGATATACATCAACTAAAACAGGAGTTAATCCTAAAAGACCAATTACTTCAGCAGTTGCTACATAAGTAAAGCTTGCTGTAATTACTTCATCACCTGGCTTTAAATCTAAAGCCATCATCGCAATTTGTAAAGCATCTGTTCCATTAGCACATGGTATAACATGCTTAACGTTTAAATACTTTTCTAAATCTGCTTGAAATTCTTTTACTGCTGGTCCGTTAATAAAGGCAGTTGTATTTAATACCTCTTGTATGCCTGCATCAACTTCTGCTTTTATTTTTTCATATTGACCTTTTAAGTCAACCATTTGTATTTTTTTGGTAAGAGTCGCCATTCTATGCTTCAAATTGTATCATGCGAATATAACGATTTTGCTATACTTTAATTGGTATAAAATGAAAATAATTTGGAGCTTTTTCCCGCTTTTCGCTCTATCTTTTTGGCATTGAAAAAATGCAAAAAAGGATGCCGCTGCAATCGGGGCTAGTTTTCATCAAATAAACCTTTTCACTAGCTCTAGTAAAAGCAGTATACAACCAACGAATATATTCTACATTCAGCATTTCTTTGGTTAAATAACCTTGGTCAATAAATACACAAGGCCATTGTCCACCTTGGGCTTTGTGGCATGTAACAGCATAGTTAAATTTCACTTGTAAGGCATTAAAGTAGGGATTCTTTTTGAGGTAAGCCATGCGCAATCCTTTTATTGGTTGGTCGGCCACATCTTCCATGACTGCTTCAAATAAAAATTGTTGTTGTTCTTTTGTTAAGGCAGAAGTATCTGTGTTGATAGAGTCTAATAAAAGGTTTAATGTGATTTCTGGAGAATTTGGATAATCACATAATTCTACAATACATTCTGCAAAATTAAAACCATATAACTCTCTTCTAGCAGTAATTTTTTTGATTTGTAAACTATCTCCATTGGCAATAAATCCCGCTTCTGTTTTTTCATCTAACCAAAAGTAGTTGTTCTTTACCACCATCATTAAATCTCCACCACACAAATCATCATCCATATATCTAATGCGGGTTCTAACAGCTTGATTAAACAAATTTGCACGTTTGTTACTTCTAGTTACAATCAATACATCATTAAATCCATATTTACTGTATGCATTATTCAGCGCATCTTCTAGCTCATCTCCAGTCAATCTCACCACATCTTTAAATGTTTGAAGCTTTGGAAACTCATCACTTTCGTTGGCAATACATTCTCTTAAATGTGTGGCATTTAGTAAAATCCCACTCGCGTCTTGTTGACGAGCAACTTGTTTTAATTCAATATGTTTAATATTGAAATGATAAGCTGCTTTTAGATAGTCAATATTTAAAGCAGGACTTTCGTTACTACCAACTGGTGGTAATTGTGCGGTATCGCCTACTAATATTAATTTACAATTATCACCTGAGTAAACATATTCAAATAAACTTTCTAGTAAACTTCCATATACTGATTCCGAATTTGGATTATCTAATCCTATCATCGAGGCTTCATCAACGATAAAAACTGTATTGCGATGTAAATTTTCGGCTAAAGTAAATTGCACACCTCCATCGTTGGTAGGTATTTTTCGAAATATTTTTTTATGAATAGTTTGTGCAGGCTTTTCAGAATAATTTGATAAAACTTTCGCTGCTCTTCCTGTTGGAGCTAACAAAGAGCTTCTCCATTTAAAAGAAGGTAAAGTTTTTGATAATGCGGCTACCATATTAGTTTTACCAGTGCCCGCATAACCCTTAATCACCATGATTTCACGTTCATTGTTATTCGACATGAATTCAGCCAATAAACTAATAAGCGTACTTTGATCTTGAGTAGGCGTAAAACTTAAATAGCTAAGAAATATAGATACGAACGATTGACTATTTAAGGGTTTATTCAAAATGCAAATGGATGAGATTAAAAATCAAAGTTAGGACATTTTGCTACATTATGTTTGCCCTTCTCTGCTCCCATTGCCGTCATCATTGGAGTAATACCTAACATAAATTCGATAGTGTTTGGAGTAGCTCTATTTAAACGATTAATACTATAATCGTATGAAAAACCAGCTGTCATATTTTTAAAAAACCGCACTTGAAAAATACCAGAAATAAAGTCTTTATTTCTTAGAGTTGCTCCAATCCCAATTCTTTTTTTGTAATAAGCCATTACATTTAATTCCATACTAGGAATATTTACAAATGAACTATGAATGTTAATAGCTGGAACTATTGTAAATCCATTATCTAAAAAGAATTTTTTTCCTAATGAAACATAAAGTTGTTGCGCTAATACGGATTTATTTCCAATTTGTTTATCGCCTTGAGCAAGCCTGTTTTTATATAATTGCTGAATCGAAACGTCTAAAAAAAACTTTTTACTATAAAGTCTCATGCCTGGAATAAAATCAGGATATGCTAAAAAATAACTAGGGTAGGTGGCACCGTAAACTGGATCAGATGTAGATATAATACCTCTATCCAATGCGAAATTTCTTACTCCTGCAAAAACACCAAACGATATATTATATTTATTGGTTAGTGGTAAATGAAGTGTGTATGAAAGGTAATAGCTTTCACTTCGAAAAATTCCAGCTTTATCTCTTGAGAAATATAATCCTAAATTATGCCAACGTTTATAGCTTCTTTGAGGTTTAATGGTATAATTGGCACTCAAAAAATTAGTTGTTGGTGCGTTGTTAAATCCTATCCATTGTTGCCTACCTCCAACAATAACTTCTATTCCAGAATTTATATTGGAACCCGCTGCTGCTGGATTGTAGCCGTATTTATTAAATGTAAATTGTGTATACTGACTAGTTTGTTGAGCAAAACTCACAAAGCTAAAAAGTGTAATTATGAATGTTAAACTTCTCATTATCTTACAATACTGACGTCTCCTTTCATAAATTCTTTTTTATTAGATCGATCTAAAAATAAGATATAGTAATAAGTTGCATCTGGTGTAGGAATGGTTAAGCTTCTTCCATCCCATGGAATAAATTCGCTTACTTGACTATGAACTAATTGACCCCATCTATTATAAACAAATAGTTCAAAATTTGGAAAATAGTCTATCCTACTAATATTCCAAGTGTCGTTAAATTCATCTCCATTGGGAGTAAAATGTGTTTCAACTACTGGTTCACATGTGATTGCATTTATAGTAAAATTTATGGTTGTATCTTGGTTTAAATTATCGGTTATTGTAACCGAGTAATTTCCCTCATTAAGTTGTTCAATTTTATTTGATGTAGAACCAGTGCTCCATAAAATTTGAAATGGTTGTGCGCCAGAAATGATATTAATGGATGCCTCACCTAAAATACAGGCTTGTTCATTTTTTGAAAAACTAACAGACAGATTTTGTGCTTGAATAGAAATGAAACTAATCAATAATGCAACAAGTATATAAAGACTTTTTATCATTTACAAAACAGTTCAATTAAATCATTAGCAGTTTCAATTCCTTCAATTTTAGCAGCGTGTAAAGTTTCGCACGCGTTCATTTTATTGCCATTCTGATAATATACATAGGCTAGGGCAGTGTATGCTTCCGTATAATGATGATCAATTTCAATAGCTTTTTTATAATCTACTATAGCAGCTGTGTAATTTTCAGATAATTCTTGCCAATAGGCTCTGTTATAAAAAGCCATAGCATAGTTAGGATTGATGTCAATACATTTATCTAAATCTTTGATTGCATTTGTATAATCTTCTAATAAGCCTTTCGCTAAAGCCATATTATACAAAGCTTTATCATGTTTAGGATTAGCATCCATCACTTTATTAAAGTTAGTTATTGCGTCAGGATATTTTTCTTTTTTAGCGAAAATTAAACCCTTTAAAAAGTACACTTCGTAGTAATTAGGATTAATTTGTAGTAGTTGAGAAATGCTAACATTAGCTTCTTTTAGTTGATTTAGTTTTATTTGAGAATAAGCTTTGATATATAAAATGCTATCAAAATGTATTTCTGATGAATTTATTAAATTGATTTCATCAATAGTTAATTGATAGTTTTTAGCTTGAAAACTTTCTTTTGCTTTTTGAGTACTGTTTTGACTAATGCCACAAACACTAACCATTGTAAATAGTATATATAAATATTTAAAATTTAGCTTCAATTTTTCAACTCATAATTTGTAATTCAAAACTCATAGCTATAATTTCTCCACCCAATCTCCGTGTTCTTTTATCAAATCAATCAGTTCATTTACAGCATTATCACTTGGTACATTTTTCTTCACAACTTCTTTTCCTTTGTATAAAGAAATTTTCCCAACACCAACACCAACATAGCCGTAATCAGCATCAGCCATTTCTCCTGGTCCGTTTACAATGCATCCCATAATACCAATTTTAATGCCTTTTAAATGATCGGTTCGTTCACGTATTTTTTGTGTTGTTTCTTGTAAATCAAACAATGTTCTTCCACAACTAGGGCAACTAATATATTCTGTTTTACTAATACGAGTTCTTGTAGCTTGTAATATTCCAAATGCAGTTGAATTTGTAACTTGTGGAGACGTACAATTTTGTTGTTTTATCCAAAGCCCATCTCCTAAACCGTCTAATAACAAAGCTCCTATTTCTGCTGATGAACCTAATTGAAACTCTTGTTCTGATATATCCTTATAGTTTCGTTTTATAACAATAGGAATATTAATTCCTTGCTCAGTTAACAAAATAAATAATCTTCTTAATTCTGGCATTGCATGCGGATTAAAGCTATCTGCAATTAATACAATATTTGTTTTGTCTTTTATTTTCGAAATAAATTCAGGAGTTAAAACCTCTTTAGTAATAGCAACAAAGTTTAATTCAGGATGCGTTTTTTCGCTCTTAAAAAATTCTTCACCACAAAACAATGGATATTGCCTTACGGGGTTTTCTAATTCTTTCCATGCTTCTGAATTGTAAATAATACCAAGGGTTCCAGGAATTTCAAAATCTACATGATTATTGCCAACGTATACATAGTCACATGCTAAATCGTTGATGTTCCATTTATCCAATGGCACAGAATAATTATATCCAACAGGGAAAAAAGTTGCAGGACTTATGCTTTCTCTTTCACTAAAATCAGATATAATTCGCGGTACGTTATGCCCTCCAATATTTGAAACAGAATTTGATTCTCTTCTCTGATAATCGTAAGGATTATAAGATAATTTTATTTTTTCAGCTTCTGTTTGTAATGGCTCAATTGTTTGATGTAATTTAATTTTATCAGAACTATATCTGTCTACTAAAGCCTTAGCAACTGGGATTTCAAATTCAGGATCTTCTGTTAAAGATACGCGAACCGTATCTCCTAAACCATCTTCTAATAAAGTGCCAATTCCAACCGCTGATTTTATCCTTCCATCTTCTCCATCACCAGCTTCTGTTACCCCTAAATGTAAAGGATAATTACGGTTAGTTTCCATCATTTTTTGCACTAACAGTCTGTATGCTTGTACCATTACTTGCGTATTACTTGCCTTCATCGAAATTACAATATTGTGATAATTCAAATCCTCACAAATACGTAAAAATTCAAAAGCAGATTCAACCATTCCTAATGGCGTATCTCCATATCTGCTTAAAATACGGTCGCTTAAACTACCATGATTGGTGCCAATTCGCATAGCGGTTCCGTATTCTTTACAAATATTTACTAAAGGTGTAAATCGTTGTCTAATTCTTTCTAATTCTTGTTCGTAGGCAGAGTCAGTATATTCTATTTCTTCAAATTTTTTCTTATCTGCATAGTTGCCCGGATTTACTCGTACCTTTTCAATTATTCTAGCCGCAAACTCGGCAGCGTTAGGTGTAAAATGTATATCAGCAACTAAGGGTGTGTGGAAACCAGCAGCCACTAATTCTTTTTTTATTACCTCTAAATTTTTCGCTTCATTTATACTTGGCGCAGTAATACGAACCAATTCACAACCAGCTTCAATCATTCGTATACTTTGAGCTACCGTAGCTTTAGTATCCATGGTATCTGTAGTGGTCATGCTTTGTAAGCGAATAGGATTATTGCCGCCAATTCCTACTTCCCCACACTTTACTTCTCGGGTTAAAAATCGTTTATATTCTGTTAAAGAATTGCTATATGGTAAGTATAATTTCATTTTGTTTCTAACCGCAAAGACGCTAAGTTTTTTCGCAAAGGTCGCGGAGTATGTTTTAGTTTATATTATTTAAATTCTTTGTTTTCTTTGCGCTATTTTCTCTGCCTCTTTGCGTTTAAGTGTTCTTAAAATATTTTGTACAAAATAGGCTTACTTGGACTAGCATCGTTTTCAAAACTGGCTATTTGTAAGTTTAAAATATACGTTCCATCGTTTATTTCATTTGACACATAAATAAATTCTGTAATCGTTTTTTGAAATTGTGTGTTATTTGGATATTGCCAAAAAGCGTGATGTGCTAATAATTTTCCTTCGTCATTTTCTCTGTCAATAGAAGGCATGTCAATCAACAAATGTTGAACCCCGATTTCGTTCAAAAATAATATGGCTTCTTCTAAAATATATGGAGGATTTGTATTGGAATATTGCGTGGTTAATTTATTTAAACCATTAGATAAAGTTCTAATAACAATCGCTTCTGGTTTCGAATTTTCCAATACAATTTCCAATTGTTTTTTGGTGATAACGAAATCTCCATTTTCAATTTGTGTTGGCAATAATGTCACTACTTCTGCTAAAAACATAAACTGTTTTAAGCACTGATTGATGGTTATAAATTCTTTACTAATATGGCCTACACATTCTGTATGAGTACCATTTCCGTGAGGGTTAAAAATTATATTTCTAAAATTTACAGAGCCACCTTTACTCACATCTCCAATCCATTCTCCATTTGTAACAGGTTCTAATTTCATTGGCTCAACATACCATGCACTTACACAATTTTTATCAGCGCTAAGTGGTATCGAAATATCAACAGGTTGATACAAATCTATTTTATAATCTTTGCCCTTATGAAATATGGAAGCAATCATGTTTTTTGATTTAATAAACTTTATAAATGTACAAACAGTTTCTATTTTTGTTCAGCTTAATTTATGAAATGATAAATGTTAAAAGTTTATTGTTTTTTATCATTTTGTAGATTGTCCGAAATTAATTCCAAAAAGCAAAGATGTTAATTCTGGATTATTTTTGTAAAAAAATGATTTTTAACAAAAAAAAGTTCAAAAAGTTTGATTTTTAATAAATATGCTATAACTTAGTCCCCTAGGTATTTTAACTATACTTAACAAAAAACTAAAAAACTGGTATAACATGAAGAAAATTTTTACCACATTAACTGTTGCATTAGCAGCAATTACTAGCGTTTCATTCGCTCAGCAAGATCCGCAGTTCACTCAGTTTATGCATAATAAATTGATCTACAATCCTGGTTATGCTGGTACAAGCGAAGCCATTTGTGCGAACGTTTTATACCGCCAACAGTGGGTTAATTTCCCTGGTGCACCAAAAACTGGTTTATTAAGTTTTGATATGCCAATTGGACAGTTGCCTTTAGCAATTGGTTTAAACGTGATGAGCGATCAAATTGGGTTTGCTAAAACTTTGTTTGCTCGTTTAGCATTATCATACAATCGCCATATTGGTGCTGGTGTGTTAGGTATTGGTATTGATGGTGGTATTTTACAACAGCAGTTTAATGGTACTTGGATTACTCCTGATGGTCCACAAACACAAGATGCAGCTATTCCTGCTTGGCAAGCTGCTGGACAAACATCATCTAATCCAAATTTAAACAAATTAACGTATGATGTTGGCTTTGGTGCTTATTATTCAATTGCTAATAAAATGTATGTGGGTATTTCTTCTACTCACCTTGCTGCTCAAGATATCAAAGCAAGTAGCGATGTAAAATATCAATTAGCTCGTCACTACTATATAGTAGGTGGATATACGTTTGATTTAACTCAAGAGCATGCTATTCAGCCTAATGTTAAAGTTAAATCTGATGCAGCTTCTACTCAATTAGATGTTAATTTAACTTATATATATAATAAAACATTATCTATTGGAGTTTCTTACCGTATGCAAGATGCTATTGCCCCTATGATTGGTTATAGATTCTTAAAAGACAAAAGTTTCAGAGTTGGTTATTCTTATGATTTAACAACTTCAAAAATTAAAGGTTATAGTTCTGGTACTCATGAAATTAGCGCAGGATATTGCTTCAATGTGAAGAAACCTAAAAAAGTAACTTCTTACCAAAACGCAAGATTTTTAGATTAATTTGTAACCTTTTAAAAAAAAGACCGTTTAACTCCCTTACAATCTTTATTTTTAAGTGTTCATAACTTGTTAATAAAGCAAAGTGTCACTAAAAACAAATATTGGGATTATAAACAACAAGAAAGCAAAATGAAATCCATTACAAAAATTTCACTAGCTTAAAAACTAAACAAAAGCACTATGAAAAAACTGATTGTATTAGCTTCGTTTATCGCCGTTGTTACTGGATGTAACAAGAAAGAAGGTGAGTTAGTGGGCGTTGCGGGTAGAGAGCAATGGTTTCAACCAGATCCGTTCGGCACCTTGTACATTCCTATGGGAAGTTACCACATGGGACCAAGCGACGAAGAAATCACTATGGCTCATACAGCTAAATCTAAAATGGTTTCTGTTCAAGCATTTTACATTGATGATTCTGAAATTTCGAATAACGAATATCGTCAGTTTGTTCACTGGGTTCGCGACTCTATTGCTCGTAAATTATTAGCTTTTGGATCAAATCCTGATGCTGAGAGTTTTCAAATTCCTCAAGAAGAGTTCTTAGCAATGTGGCCAATCTATAAGGGTGATAATAATTTACAAGATCCATATATTAATTGGGACGAGAAAATTAAGTGGGATAGCGATGATGAAGATTATCGTTTAGATTTACAGCCAATGTATTTACCAGAAGGAGAGCGTTTTTATAATCGTAAAGAAATTGATGCTCGTAAATTAAATTATGAATATTACAGAATTGATATTCGTTTAGCAGCTTCTAAAAATAATCGTTTCATTCCTCAAAAGTCTTTAGATATTCAGGATGCAGCACATGAGTATAAAAAAGCTGAATATATTAACGGTGTTCATTTAAATGATGGACAAAATGGAACTCCAGGACAACCTGCTACTGCTGTAGGAGATCCAGGAAAAGATCCAAAAACATTAGGTACTTATAATGTAGATGATCAAGTATCAGTTGGACAAGGAAATTATGTTCCTCGTGAACGTAAAGGAGTTGATCGTTCGGTATTTATTTTAAAAGACGTTATTAATGTTTATCCTGATACTTTAGCTTGGGTTCATGATTTTACTTACTCATTTAATGAGCCAATGACTAATATGTATTTCTGGCATCCAGCTTATGATGATTATCCAGTTGTAGGTATTACTTGGAAACAAGCTCGTGCATTCAGTATTTGGCGTTCTAATTTATTAAATAACTACTTAATTGGAAATGGAATGACAATCGTAAATGATTTCCGTTTACCAACAGAATCTGAGTGGGAATATGCAGCGCGTGGTGGTAATGATTTATCTCCATATCCTTGGGGCGGTCCTTATATCCGTAATGCAAGAGGTTGTTTCTTAGGAAACTTTAAACCAATGAGAGGTTCTTATATTGATGATGGAGGTTTCCATTCAGTATATATTTACTCTTATAATCCAAATGATTATGGTTTATATTGTATGGCTGGTAACGTATCAGAATGGACAAGTAATGCATTTGATGAGTCAGCATATGATTTCGCACATGACTTAAACCCTGATTATGTTTACGAAGCACAAGATAAAGATGCTAATGTATTAAAACGTAAAGTTATTCGTGGTGGTTCTTGGAAAGATGTAGGTTACTACTTGCAAGTTAGTTCTAGAACATATGAATATCAAGATACTGCTAAATGTTATATTGGTTTCCGTAACGTAATGACTTATTTAGGTCGTTCAAAAGGAGATGAAATTTAGTAGTCATAAAAAGTAAAACACAAACACAAAATAAAAACACAACCAACAAACAAAACAATCACTAACTAAACAAAAACAAACAGCTATGAGCAAACTTCCTAAAGTATCCGGTTTTAAAAAGTATTTACACTTAGCATCATGCTTTGGTGCAGCTATCGTAATCGTTGGAGCCTTATTTAAAATTATGCACTGGCCAGGTGCTTCTGCAGCCTTAATTGGTGGTCTAGGTACTGAAGCCGTTTTATTCTGTCTTTTCGCAATTGATATTCCTCATGAAGAGTATGATTGGACATTAGCATACCCTGAATTAGGTGGTATGGGTGGACATGATGAAGATCATGGTAAAATTGATAGCGGTTTACCTGTATCTGCTCAATTAGATGCAATGTTGGCTGATGCAAAAATTGGACCTGAATTAATCGAAAGCTTAGGTTCTGGAATGCGTTCATTAAGCGATAGCGCTAATAAAATGGGTGATATCAGTAATGCAACTGTAGCTACTAATGAATATGTTGATAGCGTAAAATCAGCTTCTAAAAATGTTTCTCATTTAGCTGATACTTATAGTAAAGCAGCAGAATCAATTTCTAGTTTAGCTGATGCTAATGATGCTGGAACGTCAATTGGCGTATCTTTAAACAGTGTTTCTAAAAATTTATCAGCTTTAAATGCTACTTACGAATTACAACTACAAGGTTCTCGTACTCATTTAGAGGCTACTGAGAAGTTCTATGATGGTTTAGCAGATTTAATGAAAAATTTACATGATTCAGTTGACGATACTAAGAAATATCGTGCTGAAATGTCTCAATTATCTACTAATTTAACAGCGCTTAATACTATCTATGGTAACATGTTAGGTGCTATGAACTTTAATAAATAGTAAATAAATCCACTAACGATTAAATGAATGAAAGTTTTACTTTCATTCATTTAATTAGTAAATCATTAAATTTTAATCTAAAAAAAATATTACAGTATTATGGGAGGCGGTAAAGAAACACCTAGACAGAAGATGATTGGTATGATGTATCTCGTACTAACGGCTCTTTTGGCGATGAACGTATCAAAACAAATTTTACAGGGTTATTTATCTGTAAATGAAAGTTTAGTAAAATCAAAAGAAAATTTAACAGATAATAATACACGTGTAACTAAAGCTTTTGAAGGATCTATTGGTGGTAATGCAGCAGCAAAACCATACTATGAAAAAGCATTAGAAGCTCAAAAATTAATTAAAGAAGTTGATATGTATATCAGCGAACTTAGAGCAAAAATTGTAGCACATACTGAACCAACAGCATTAGAAAATGAAAAAATTGCTGATACGTTGAATTTACGTTATATGGAGAAGATTGATGACTATGATATGCCAAGTCATATGTTAGGTTTAGGTGAACCAAAAGAACCAGAAAAAGGACCTTTTACAGCCTATGAATTACGTATGAAAATGAATGGCTTACATGATAAATTAGTTGCAATGGTTGATGGGATGCAAAAAGACCCAAAAACAAAATTTTTGGATGATGATTATCAAGGTATCAAAAAGAAATTTGGATCTATTAAACCAACAGATAGTAACCGTGATGAAGATGGTGTGAAATATAACTGGGAAATGGATAATTTTTATCACTTACCATTAGCCGCTGTTTATACTAACTTAAATAAGTTTCAAACGGATTTAAAAAACGTTGAGGCTGAAGTATTACAAGTGTTCTCTGGAGCAAGTGGGAAATTAGCAATTAAATTTGATGCGATTAAGGCTCGTGTTGTTGCTCCGTCTTCATACATTGCAGCTGGTCAACCTTACGAAGCAGATATCTTCTTAGCAGCTTCTTCTTCTAAGTTAGCAGCTGGTGATATGGAAATTATTGTTGGTGTAGATTCAGCAGCAGCAGCAGGTGGAGCAAAAGGAACTACAGTTCCAGTTGTTGGTGGCGAAGGTAAATATTCTGTAGGTACTGGTGGCGAAGGCGATCAAGAATACAAAGGTGTTATTAAATATAAAAACCCTGATGGTACATTTAAATATTATCCGTTTACAGGTGCTTATAAGGTAGCTAAATCTGGCGCAAGTGTTTCTGCAGATCAAATGAATGTATTTTATGCAGGTGTACCAAATCCAGTTACTGCAGCAGCAGCAGGTATTTCTCCAGCTGATATTAGCGTAAGTGCTACTGGTGGTGGTGTAAGAGTTGCTCCTAAAGGTAATGGTAAATATGAATTTACATTTACAGGAGTAGGTGAGTGTATGGTTTCAGTTTCTGCTAAAACTAAAGATGGTGTTAAATCTCAAGGTCCTCCTGTAAAATTCCGTGTTAAACCTTTACCAAAACCAGAATTAAAAATTGGTGGTAAGTTTGCGCCTCAAGAAATGAAGAAAAATGAGTTATCTATGGTTGCTGGTTTAGGCGCTGGTGCTAATGGATTTGATTTCCAAGCAAACTTTACAGTTCTTTCTTATGAAGTAACAGGTAAGGCTAAAGGAAAATTAGCTCAAGAAGCTGGTACAGGAAACAACTTAAGTGCAGCAGCAGCTAGTATTTTAAAAGGTGCTGATGTTAACTCAAAAGTTTATATTGATGCTAAAGTAAAAGGTCCAGATGGAAAAATTACTTCTACAACTGTAGGTATCAAAGTTCTTAAATAATAAAATTGATTGATATAAATTTCTAAAATCTAATACTATGATAAATTTCAAAAATATGTTTTTTTTAGCTGTGTTTTTTATAACAGCTTTAAATGCAAAGGCGCAGCCTGGAGTATTTCAGCCTGGAGATTATAGGGATGGAATTTATGATAAGGAAAACTCTACAAACAGACGTTTTATTCCTTATACTCATCTTCGTGAAGGTGATGTAAATTGGGAGAAACGTGTTTGGAGAAAATTAGATATGCGTGAGAAACAAAATCAGCAGTTATATTATCCTACTGAGGCTGTAACTAGTAGAATATCTTTAATGCAGTTAATTTTAAAGTATGTATTAAGCGGACAAATTATTGCATTTGTTGATGAAGAGTTTTTGCAACCGTATGAATTATCAGCTATTAGAAATAAAATAGTTATTCAAGGTGATACAGTTGACGTGGAGGAGTTTTTACCAGATGGTAGTTCTGTAATGGTTAGAAAGCCAGGAGTTGTAGATTCAATGTGGATTTACGGTAACTTTACTTCTTTAGATTTAAAAGAAGATTGGTTTTTTGATAAACAAAAATCTGTGTTAGAAGTTAGAATTTTAGCAATGGGTTTCAATGCTTTAAAACCAGGAAAAGAAGACATTGGAGAGTTTAATATGTTTTATACATATTTCCCTGCTTGTCGTCCATTCTTTGCAAAGCATGAAGTATATAATGCTAAAAATGACTCAGAACGTAGAACTTTTGAAGATATTTTTTGGAAACGTCAATTCTCATCCGTTGCTACAAAAGAAACAAACGTGTATGACAGATCTATTGATCGTTATTCGAAAGGTATAGACGCCTTATTGGAGTCTGATCGTATCAAAAATGATATCTTTAGATGGGAACATGATTTATGGCATTTCTAATTTGATTTGAAATTAAAGCAAAAACCTTCCGCCAGCTGGCGGAAGGTTTTTTTATGCGTTATATTTTAATTATTTAATCGAATATAAACTGCCACCTTTTTCGAATAATTTATCTACTCGTTGTTCTATTTCTGGTATTTTTTCTAATACAGGTGCATGATGCGGCTTTACTCTGGCATCAATAATCATATTGTCGCAACCAAAATGTTTGAATTCAGTAAATGAGTTAATGCCATATACATCATGACTAGGGTTAGAACGCGTGAAAGATACCCATAACCAGTTTTTAAGAGTAGCTGTTGTAAAAGATGAATCATCTACAACAACAATCATAGGTAAGCTTTTTAAATCAACATTTTTCAGTTTTATTTCTTCGTTTAAATTCTCAAATTCCTGTTTTGCTTTTTCGTAAGATTCAAATTTATTCCCTTGTAATACAAGTACCCCTGGAAAAGCAATCTGTGGATTATAAAAAGTTTTTAATTCTTGTAACTGATTATTAATAGAGGATGAAAGTTCACGGATTTTATCACCGTAAGCGGCTACAACTAATTTACTACCAGAATTTAAACCTGTGCCACTATAATCTAATGTATCAATACTTGTATTAGTTTGAAAATGTAAATCACGTTTTAGATTAATGCGTTCTAACATATATTGATAAAAGTCAGCTTCATGATGCGTGGAAATTTTTGTTGCTGAGCTTGTCGAAGTATTTGTTTCATCAGCAGTGATGAATAAATATTTCGCTAAACTTAATTGCCCTTTTCCTAAAATGTGATTAGCAATCGTTAGTAACTCCGCTGGCTGCTTCGTTTGATTATAAGGTGTATAACGTTCGCTACCGATTGCCAATAATAACGGATGGACTCCTGCAGCATCTACGGCATGGACTTCTTTTACGCCAGGTAATTCATGCTTAATAGCATTGCCAGTTAACTCATGAATGATTTGCCCGAAGCTAGTATCTTCTTGTGGAGGGCGACCAACAACGGTGAATGGCCAAATAGCATCTTCTCTGTGATACACTTTATGTACTCGCATCAAAGGGAAATCATGTTTTAAACTATAGTAACCTAAGTGATCTCCAAATGGACCTTCTGGTTTATTTTCGTTTGGATAAACTTCTCCGGTAATGACGAAATCAGCATCTGTACTTACGCAAAATCCATCTTGATAAGTATATCTAAATCTTCTATTTCCTAAAGCACCTGCAAAAGTCATTTCGCTTAAACCTTCTGGTAATGGCATAACGGCAGCTACCGAATGACTTGGCGGACCACCAATAAAAATAGATACTTTTAAAGGCTTTCCTATTTTATTGGCTTTGCTTTGATGCACGCCAATACCTCGATGTAATTGGTAATGTAAACCAATTTCTTTATTTAAAATGTAATCGTTACCATTTAATTGAATACGATACATGCCTAAGTTGGCATTCATAATTCCTGGCTTATCAATATCTTCGCTATATACTTGAGGTAATGTTACAAAAGCGCCACCATCCATTAGCCAATGTTTAATCAATGGAATTTTATCAATAGTCGTTTCTTTAAATAATACTGGTTTTGATAATGGATTTTTTAATGGTAAGGCAGATAAAGCGGTTAAAGAAACGTTCGCGTATTTAAAAGGATTTTTAAGAGCTTTTATTGGATTGTTTTTTATTTCAATTAAAGTTTGAATTTTTTCAAGAGTATCCCTGAAAATAAATTTGCTTCTATCTAATGTTCCAAAAATATTAGAAGCGCATTTGAATTGAGTTCCTTTCACATTTTCAAATAATAAAGCAGGTCCACCCATTTCGTGAATACGTAAATGAATAGAAGCCATTTCTAAATTTGGATCTACTTCTTCTTTGATTCTAATGAGATGATTGTTTTTTTCTAAATCATCCAAACAGTCTTTTAAACTCTTATATCCCATATCTATTTAACAGTCTAAAGATAAAGAGGTTTAAATTAATAACCCAGTTATTGAAAAAGAATCTTTGTACATCACAATAATTAAAAGGTTTTCACGTAGGTATAAATAACCTAAACCACTCTCTTATGCAATCCCCAATCATTGAAGTCAAAAAGCCTTGTGAGGTAAAGTTAGAGTCTTCTCAATCTGAAAAAGGTAAATACTGTCGTGTTTGTGAAAATTTTGTTACGGATTTCACTAAAAAAACTCCTAACGAAATTTCAATGTATTTGACAAATAACAT
>Ga0208628_1000116_pt1 | contig 48844 bp, 43 predicted proteins | sample LakWasMet16_LOW5_2_FD_183864 | JGI IMG/M metagenome (GOLD analysis project Ga0208628, IMG submission 183864) | Freshwater sediment methanotrophic microbial communities from Lake Washington under simulated oxygen tension - Sediment Metagenome... | ecosystem: Environmental > Aquatic > Freshwater >... | reverse complement strand
CCCTCGAACACCGTGACCTTCTCTTTTTCGAGGTTCATGTTGTCGGCTTGAATATCGGTGGCCGTCAGCTCGCGATTTTCGGTGGAAACCGGATCGGTATTGAATACCGGCAGCGTTTGCGGGTTGACGCAGTAATTCCAGTTTTGCTCCGCTTCCTGGGCGTAAACAGCCTGGGAAATGGCAAAACACAGGGGTAATAAACGCAGAACAGGACGGGACACAGGCAAATCCTGAAAACCAAGATGGGGTGTATTCTAGCCGTTATTGATCAAACCCCATAGGAGCCAGCAGTGAGTCAAAAGATCGAGAAAACAGATGCCGAGTGGAAGGCCGAGCTAAGCCCGGAGCAATACGCCATTTGTCGTTGTTCCGAGACCGAGCGGGCATTCACGGGTAAATACTGGGACCACCATGCGGACGGCGTCTATGTTTGCGCCGCCTGCAAGGCAGAGCTGTTCGGTTCGGACAGCAAATACGACTCCGGCAGCGGCTGGCCCAGCTATTACAAGCCGATCGAAAAATCGGCCGTTGCCGAAGGGCTGGATGCAAGCCACGGCATGCAAAGGATCGAGGTGAAATGCGCCCATTGCGATTCGCATCTTGGCCATCTGTTTCCTGATGGCCCGGCGCCGACGGGTTTGCGTTATTGCATCAACTCCGCCGCGCTGGATTTCAAGCCTGAGTAGGTCGGGCCCTGGCCCGACATGGCTGCATTGCGATGTGTAAAAGGATGTGTAAAAGAGCGTCGGGCCGGGGCCCGACCTACGCCATCAGGCCGCGCAAATGCGCCACGCTGCATTCACGCAATGCCGTGAGGCTGTAGCCGCCTTCGAGCATCGAAATAATCCGGCCTTGCGAATATAGCCCGGCAATCTTTGCCAGTTCATGGCTTAACCAGAAATAGTCGTCGGCCTGCAGGTTCAAATCGGCAAGAGGATCGAGCCGGTGTGCATCGAAACCGGCAGAAATCAAAATGATTTCCGGTTGATAGGCATCGAGTTCGGGCAGGAATTTTTGCTGCCAAATCGCGCGAAAATCTTCGCTTCCGCTCCCGGGCAGCAATAAGGCATTGCTGAGTCGCCGCGGAATGTTTTCATCGGAGGTGCCGGTATTCGGATAGATGCCGGCTTCGTGCGTACTCAAGTAAAAAACGCGCGGCTCATCCTTGAAAATATCAGCTGTACCGTTGCCGTGATGTACATCGAAATCCACGATCGCAATCCGCTGCAATCGGTGTTCGGCAATCAGGTGTTCTGCACAAACCGCGATGCTGTTGAAAAGGCAAAACCCCATCGCGGTCTCGCGGGTTGCATGGTGCCCCGGTGGACGCACGGCACAAAATGCCTGCGTGATATCACCCTCCATCACCGCGTCGGCAGCAGCGATGCCTGCGCCGGCGGCATGCAGGGCGGCGGATTTCGATGCCGGCGACATGACTGTATCGGGATCAATCTGGAAACTGCCGAGTATTTCGGAGTCGAGAATTTTTTCGATCAAATCGCGGCTGTGGGCGCGTTCAAGTTGATAGCGTTCGGCTTGCGGTGCTTCACGCCATTCCAGTGAAGGCAGTGCGCCATGAAGTGCCTGGATTACCGAATAAAGGCGCGGCGCGCATTCAGGATGCCCGGTACCGGGATCATGGGCCAGACAATCGGGATGCGTATAAACACGCATCGTTCAGCCTTTGCGGCGCTGATGGTTCCAGAGCACTTCGCCGTGGCCGCTGGCACGTGCAAGCACGCGAGCCAACACGAACAGCAAGTCCGACAGGCGATTGAGGTAGCGAATGGCTTCGGGCCTTACGGCATCGTGATGGGATAAGGTCACTGTCTCGCGTTCTGCACGGCGGCTGATGGTACGTGCTAGATGGCAATGCGCGGCCGCCATGCCCCCGCCGGGAAGAATGAAATCTTTCAGCGGTGGTAAATCGGCATTGAATTTATCCAGCGTGTTTTCTAGATGCGTAATGTCTTCATCGAAAATCGCGGCATGGCCGGGGATGCAAAGTTCGCCACCCAGATCAAACATATGGTGTTGCACCGATACCAGGATTTCGCGCACGTCTTCAGGAATATCGCAGGCCAGGATAAGGCCGATTGCACTGTTGGCTTCGTCGACTGTGCCATACGCGGTAACGCGTGCGGAGTCTTTGGAAACGCGGGTGCCGTCGCCGAGGCCAGTAGAGCCATCGTCACCGGTTTTTGTATAGATTTTCGAAAGACGGTTTCCCATATGCGGTTAGACGGTTTGCGTTTTCAAGGCAGGCAGATGTGAACGCAGCAATGCGAAGCCACCGAACAGGATCACGCTATAAACTGCAACGCCGGCAAGTTGCCAATGGAAGAAGGGAATGCCGGCGATGTAGCAGGCCAGCAGGCCATTGGCCGACATCGGATACATGCTGCCCCCAGCCCATACCGCGAAATTGGTGACCACGAAAAACAAGGTGGCACTGCACAGGCCGAAGCTGGCAACACGCAATGCCGATACTTTGCCGCGCAGTGCGAAACCCATGACCGAAATTAGCAGGATCGTGCCGTAAATCACCGGCATGCCGCCGTGAAAACCGATGAAGAAATCCGCCAGCAACATTGCCAGTAAAGGCACCGCAATACCCAGCCAACGGTTTGCGAAATACGCACCGCCGAACAATGCCATCGACTCGATCGGAGTAAAATTAAAAGGGTGCGGCAATATGCGGCTGAGAGCTGCCAGCACAATCAGCACGGTGAGTACGAGCGGGCCGGGAGCAAAGGAAGTATTTTGATTCGTAGACATAAGGAAATCCGTAGCGGGGTACCGTCAAGAGGAATAGGATACCCCAAGCGGCCGAGCTCTGGCTAAAGATTGATGTAAAGACATGCATGATATTTTGATTTTGGGCGGCGGTCTGGTTGGCAACAGTCTTGCCTGTGCCCTTGAAAACAGTGGCCTGAGCGTTGGCCTGGTCGAAGCGAGTGCCCCGAGTGCGGGCGCGCCCGGCTTCAATGAACGCAAACTGGCCTTGTCTGCCGCGAGCCTGACTGCGCTGCAGCATTTGGCGGTTGTGCAAAAATTCGCCAGCGGCTTCAGCCCCATCCGGCGTATTCATATCAGCCGTGTCGGTGACTTTGGTTGTGTCGATGTCCGTGCAAAAGATTATCAACGCGAATATTTCGGTGGAGTCGTACTCGCACGCGATTTGGGTGCGGCGCTTGAAGCCCGTGTTGCGGAACTGAAAAACCTGAGGCTTTATCGTCCTGCAAAGGTCCTGCAAGTCAATCCGGATCGCTTGTCGCCAACGGTATTGATCGAATGTGACGGCAAGCAAGAGCATCTTTCGGCAAAAATCATCATCGGTGCCGACGGCACCCAATCCATGGTCCGTTCCGCACTGGGCATAGCGAGCGAAGATTTTGATTATCGGCAACATTTGTTCGTCTGCAGTCTGCAAACGGACCAGGTTTCCGATGCCACCGCGTTTGAACGTTTTTCATCGCAGGGGCCGGTTGCCTTGCTGCCGATGCCAGGCGGCCAATACGGTGCGCTATGCGGCGTGGCCAGCGATGAAGTCCATCGCGTGGAGGCCATGGATGATGTCGAATACGCCGATTATTTTCAGCAGCGTTTCGGCTGGCGTGCCGGACGTGTCAGAAGAGTCGGCGCCCGCACGCATTATCCGCTGCGAAAAATGGTCGCCAAGAATATTGTCGGCCCGGGTTGCGTGTTGATGGGCAACGCGGCGCAAACGATTCATCCGATCGGTGCACAGGGTTTCAATCTGGGGCTGCGAGATGCCTTGAGTTTCGTCGAGTGTCTGCAGCGACATGATTTGCAAAGCGGCGATTTGCTCTCGGCTTACAAGGAAAGCAGGCACGAAGATCGTGAACAAACGATTGCATTCAGTGATGGTTTGGCACGTTTTACTTCGCTGGAAAATTCGTTTGCAAAAACGGCTCGTTCGCTCGGCTTCGTGGGGCTTGGGCTGAATGCCGATCTGCAGGCGCCGATAATCAACGGCGCGATGGGCTTTCGCGGAAAAATTCCAAAACTTGCGCGGGGCTTCTGATGAAATCTTTTGACATTGCCGTTGTTGGTGCAGGGATTGTCGGTAGCTCTGCCGCCTTGTCTCTCGCGCGCGCCGGTTATCGCGTTGCACTGATTGAAGCACACGAGCCGAAGCCATGGTCGGAAGCAATGCCCGATTTAAGAGTCGTGGCATTGGCGCCGGATAACCAGAAGTTGCTCGATGCCTGTGGCGTCTGGAAAATGATTGCCGATCGTCGCGTACAGCCTTATACCGATATGCGGGTTTGGGATGCCGCTGCAGGCAACGAACTGCATTTGTCGGCCAGCCAGCAGGCGCAGGAATTTTTGGGCCTTATCGTTGAAAACAACAATATTGCCGACGCCCTCTGGCAGGCAATAAAACGTGAAAATCGCATAACCTGTTTTTGCCCGGATAAACTTGCAAGCATCGAACAGGAAAATATCGTGACGCTCACCCTGCAAAGCGGCGCCGTCATAAAAGCCGGACTGGTATTGGGTGCCGATGGCGCAAGTTCGAAGGTGCGCGAGCTGCTTGGCTTGAAGACCGATAAAAAGGATTACGGTCAAAGCGGTATTGTTGCCTACGTAAAAACCGAACATTCCCATGACAGCACCGCATGGCAACGTTTTCTACCGACCGGGCCGCTGGCGTTTTTGCCGTTCAATGATGGCCGCTGTTCGATTGTCTGGACCTTGCCCAACGATGAAGCCGAAAGGCTCTTGCATTGCGATGAAGAAACTTTCCGACGCGAACTTGCGCGTGCATTCGATGCACGTCTTGGCGATGTGACGGAAGTCTCGCAACGTGCGGCATTTCCTTTGCAGCGGCAATTGTCCAAGGAGATGCTGGTCGGGCGCGTTGCCCTGATTGGCGATGCAGCACACACGGTGCATCCATTGGCAGGGCAAGGAGTGAATCTGGGTTTGCGGGATGTTGCTTCATTGCTCGTATTGCTGGGCGAAGTAAAAACATCGCCGGAAACTTCCAGACAAAAAAACGAAGTGGCGATTTCACAGCACAAACTGGAACGCTGGGCACGTCAACGCATCAGCGAAAATGCCGCAGCTGCCTATTCGTTCGAAGCCATCAATCGTGTGTTTTCGAACGATGAAGTGTTACCGACGCTTTTGCGCGGGCATGCATTCGGCATTGCCAATGCAGTGACGCCGATCAGGAATTTTTTATTGAAGCAGGCAACGGGTCGATGAACTCCTGTTGATGATGCTGCATTGCAGTAGTAACAAGTTTTGACAATCGTTTTTTCCTGCCCGTGATATTAAGTTCCATTCAATGCCGGCCAAGGGGAACGCCAGTGTCACCATCTATCAATCGACTTATTTTTACCGTTTTAGGTGTGTTGGCGATTACTGCGCAAACCGCCAACGCGCAGCCTTATGCCTATGTTCCAAATGCAAACGGTAACGATGTTTCGGTCATCGATACCGCTACGAAGACGGTAGTTTCTACAATTTCCGTAGGCTCATTGCCGGCCAGCGTCGTCGTGAACTATGCAGGGAGCAGGGCATATATCATAAACTTCGGCGGTGCAAATGTTTCCGTGATTGATACCGCCACCAATACTGTGATTGCGACCATCCCGGTCGGTAACAATCCAGAGTTCGCAGCAGTGACCCGCGATGGTACGAAGGTCTTTGTCACCAATCGTTCGAGCAATAACGTTTCGGTGATCGATACCGCGACCAACACGGTCACTTCCACCATTACGGTCGGATCCGGGCCCGTTGGAGTCACGATTACCCCCGATGGAAATTTTGCCTATGTGGCCAATTCCGGTGGTAGCGTGTCGGTGGTCGATGTCAACACCAATTTGGTAGTTGCCACCATTCCTGTCGCTGGAAATCCCTGGGGAATAGCCGCGAGTCCTGCGGGTAGCAAGGTCTATGTGGCCAATGCTTCAGGCAATACAATCAGTGTGATCGATACGAATACCAATACAGTGCTTACGTCTATCGTGGTTGGTTCGAACCCATATTCCGTCAACCTGAATGGCAATGGAAGCAGGGCTTATGTGGTCAATTCCTCCAGCAATACGCTGTCGGTGATTGATACTGCACTGGACACGACTATCGCAACGGTGCCGGTGGGTAGCTCCCCGTTCGGCGTCACTGTCAATCCGGCCGATAACTCCATCTATGTCGCCAATACCTTGAGCAATAATGTAATGGTTGTAGATGGCGCCACGAACACGGTTACCGACACTATCCCGGTGGGCACTAATCCTTATGCGTTCGGTGTATTCATCCAGCAACAGGTCAAGTATGCCAATCTCGCCATCCGTACCCGTGGCCCGAACAACGTCAACGTCAAAAATGTTGCCCGCGTGAATATCGTCGTTGACAACTATGGCCCCGATTCTGCATCGAACGCGATCGTGGCCATCAGCACCAATGGGCCGGCAAGTGCTTTCAAGCTTACGGCGGCGGCCGGTTGGACTTGTGCTCTTGATGCCGCTAACCCGGCGGCAGCCAATTTCCTGTGTGCGGATGGCAGTGCGCTCAACGTTGGCGATCGTCCCGAGTTCGTTCTGGCTTTTACCGCGCCAGCTTCGATGGCTTCCACGACATTGAACATCGGTGTCGGAATTTCGTCCGATGCAAGCGATGGCAAAGTCGATAACAACAGCACCAACCATTCCATTTTCGTCAATGCGATACGCACGATTCAGCCGCCGCAGAATCCTACTGCAAGCAAGCGCTGATTCCATCGAAGGCAAATAAAAAACGGCGGAACCATCCCGCCGTTTTTTTTATGGTTCATTGGGTGGTGACAAGCTTTGACAATGCGCTTTGTTCCCACGTGCTACAAGTTCACAACTAAAATGCTCAGGAAAATTGCAAATGGCGAAAATTACCAAACGAATCGGGCTTGTTGTATTCACTTTGCTTGCCCTGTCTGCATTGACTGCCAATGCGCAGCCTTACGCTTATGTTCCCAATGCCAATGACGCCAACGTTTCCGTCATTGACACTGCGACCAATACGATAGTCGCCACGATTCCCGTAGGCGCCAGCCCCGTAGGTACTGCGGTAAACCGCAAGGCTACCCGCGTCTACATTACCAATTTCGGCGCCAACTCCGTTTCGGTGATCGACACCGCGAGTGATTCGGTCATTGCAACGATCCCGGTGCAAGCCAATCCGGAATACGTTGCGGTCAACGACGCCGGCAGCATGGTTTATGTCACCAATCGAACCGGCAACAGCGTGTCGGTAATCGATGCAACGACAAATCTGGTGACGGCGACTATTCCGGTTGCGGCCAAGCCGATTGGCATTGTGCTGAACAGCGCAGGTACGCGTGCCTACGTCGCCCACAACGGCGGTGGCAATAACGTATCGGTGATCGACACCGGCACCAATACCGTCATCGCAGGCGTGGCAACTCCCGCCGGTTATCCGTTCGGAATTGCATTGCATCCTGACGACAGCCGTTTGTATGTCGCCAATACCTGGGGCAATGTGGTTTACGTGATCAATACGGCTACCAACACGATCGCCAATACGATTCCGGTCGGCGACTGGGTGTATGGCCTAGCGGTAAGCAAGGACGGCAACACTGTCTATGCAACCAATAATCACGGCAATACGGTTTCAGTGATCGACACAAACAGTAATTCGGTCGTGGCCACCGTGCCTGCCGGTACAGGGCCATGGGGCGTGAGCGTCAGCCCGTTCGATGGTTCGGTTTACGTTGCCAATAGCGGTAGCAATAATGTCTCGGTGATTGATCCATTCACCAACACCGTAAGCGCGACCACTGCCGTTGGCGGTTTTCCGATAGCGTTCGGCGTGTTTATCCAGGAAGAAGTAAAGATTGCCAATCTCGCAGTCCGCACGCGTGGCCCAACGAGCGTCATCGTAAAGAACGTTGCCCGCATCAATATCGTGATAGACAACTACGGTCCGCATGTCGCATCGAATGCCGTGCTTGCGGTCAGTACCAACGGACCAGCCAGCGCGTTCAAGATTACCGCAGCCGCAGGCTGGACTTGCGTGCTTGATGCGGCGGATCCGGCAGCAGCCAAATTCGTCTGTGCCGCCGGTAGTGATCTTGCCGTAGGCGATCGCCCGGAATTCGTGCTTGCATTTACGGCGCCAGCTTCAATGGCATCGACCAGTTTGAATGTGGGTGTCGGTGTTTCGTCCGATGCGGTGGATAGACGCGGCAATAACGAAAGCGCAAACCACAAGGTTTATGTCACGGCTGCGCGAACGACACAACCGCCGCAGACGCCTGCCGTTAGCAAATACTGATTTACAGGGCTTGAATTGAAATGCTGCAGGCGAAAGCCTGCAGCATTTTTTTATGGGCCTGATATGGAGGAAATCAAATCACCGTTGCAAAAACCGTGATTTCCTCGCGATCGTGGTAAAGCTGTTTGGCATGCATGTGCAATGTCTTGCCGGATTTCTGTTCGAACTCGTCAAGGCAGAGGCGGGTTTCTTCCCAGCGTTTTTTCATCGGCAATTTCAGATTGAAAATGGCGTGCTTGCACCAGCCGTTGGCAAACCATTCGCTCATTCGATGCGCCACCTTGCGTGGTGATTCCACCATGTCGCAGACCATCCAGTCGATTTTTCTCGGCGGCTGCCATTGAAAGCCGTCGGCACGGATATGATTGATCAAGCCGGTCGCCATTGCGGTCTCGGACATCGGGCCGTTATCGATCGAAGACACATGCAGACCGTGCTTGGTCAGTATCCAGCTCCAGCCGCCGGGCGCAGCACCGAGATCGGCGGCATGCATCCCGGGCTTCAGGATTTTTGCGCGTTCTTCGTCGCTCATGAAAATCATCAGCGCTTCATCGAGTTTCAATGCCGAGCGACTGGGTGCGTTTGCCTGTGCACGCAAACGCGGCACGCCCTGCGGAAACGGCGAACTGTCTTTCGGATCGGAACTCGCAAGCAAGGCATGCGTGCCGGCCAGAAAGAAGACATGCAAACGCGGCAAGCGTGCATCTTCCTTGTCGCTGAGCAGGCCGCGTTTGCGCAGCGCCGGACGCAATGCGTTGGTGAACGCACGTGCCAATCCGGAAAGCGGCTTGCCTTCGTCGGAATCGGGGTGCTCGACCAGAATATCGCCGAAGCGTCCGCGCCCCGCGATCAATTCAAGCATCGGCGTTACCCGGTCGACCGGGTTCAGGTCTTTCAGTTCGGCGAAAAGCTCGAGTTTCTGACGTGCGAAAACGATGTCGTGATAACGCACGCTTCTCGACAATGCCGCTGCGTCTTCGCAAACATAGGTGACGTAACCGCTGTTGCGTTCTGTTTTTGCGTAGCCGTGGAAACCGGCATTTGCCGCGCGCTCGGACAATTCGGCGGCAAGGTCCGGTTCAAAGCCCTGGCGGCAGTAGCAAAGCAAACCATTCATTTTTTAATTCTTGTAAGAGGGATACATCAGGGATGAAACGGTTTGCTAATAGACGAGTCCGCTTTCGCCATACTCTTTCAGTACGGCACAAGCTTGGTCACGCAGAATATCGGTATGCACTTCGATGCCGCGTTTCACCAACTCGCCTTTCCAGTCGGACGGCAGCGGGCCTTCATCGAAACCGGCCAGTGTTTGTACATCGTCTGCACGCGCGGCAATCAGAAGTTCATCGATACCGGCCCAGATCAAGGCTCCGTAGCACATGGAGCAGGGCTGCGCCGAGGTGGCGAGCGTGATGCGATCACCACCATCATTCAAACGGAATTTCTGCAGTCGTTGTTGCGTCGTGGCCAGCGCCATCACTTCGGCATGTGCTGCCGAACAGTTATGCGGCACCACGCGGTTTACACCGACGCCCAGCAGTCGGCCAGCCTGATTGAATACCGCCGCGCCAAACGGCCCGCCGCTCTGGCGACTCACATTGAGTTGCGACAATTGCACCGCAAGCGCAATACGACTCTCGGCGGTTTCGTAAACGGCATCGGCATCGACCTGGTCGTGAATCCAGGGCGGCAGCGTCAAATGGAGTTGTGCATAAAGCATTACTGGATTTTCCCTTCGTCCATCGGACCGGCAACGCCTTCGCATTTATTATTCGTGCAGGCACAGCTGCTGATGCTTGGAAAACCGCAAATTCCTGCCATGCCTTCCTTGCCGCATTGTGCTTTGACTTCTTCGGGATATGTTTCGCTGTCCTTGTTCACGCAGGCGGGGCGATAGCCGCAGCAACTGCCGACATCTTTTATTTTGCAGTCGCTATCGGTCTTGCAGCTGAAATCGACTTCACCGGGTTTGGCGGCTGATGATTTTTCTTCGACGGACATCTTCGGCGGCGGCTCGGCGGCTTTGACGTCAACGGAATTTTTCGGCGCTGCACAAGCGGCGAGCATGAGTAAAGCCGTCAGTAATAAAAACCGCATATCAAACTCCTTTTGCCCAGACATCGCGCAGGGTCACCGTGCGATTGAATACCGGCTTGCCGGTGGTGTGATCAAGACGATCCGACACGAAATAGCCCAGACGCTCAAATTGAATATTGGTTTCAGCGGCGAGTGCGGCAGCGGCAGGTTCCACATACGCTCTCACGATGCGGACCGAATCGGGATTCAGATAGTCGCGATAGGTTTTGCCATCGGCATCATCGTCGGGATTGGCGACCGTAAACAGGCGGTCGTACAGGCGGACTTCGGCTTCGATACCGGCTTTTGCGCATACCCAGTGAATCGTTCCTTTCACCTTGCGTTCCGAACCGGGCAGGCCGGGACGCGAATCCAGATCCAGTTCGCCGTGCAGTTCGACAATATCGTCACCGTTCTTGATCACATCGACGCATTTCACGATGCCGACGCCACGCAGACGAACTTCGCCGCCGGGCACAAGACGATGGAAACCTTTCGGCGGAACTTCCATGAAGTCGTCGCGTTCAATCCAGACTTCTCGCGATAGCGGCACTTCGCGTTTGCCGGCGCTTTCGTCTTTCGGATGATTGGAGAAATGCAGCGTATCAGTGAAATTTTCCGGCAGGTTTTTGATCACGAGCTTAACTGGATCAATCACGGCCAAACGACGCTGACCTTTGGCATCGAGATCTTCGCGTACGCAGCCCTCGAGCACGGAAAAATCGATCATCGAATTTTGCTTGCTGATGCCAATGCGATCGGCGAACAAGCGCATCGAAGCCGGTGTGTAGCCGCGACGGCGCAATCCGCACAAGGTCGGCATGCGTGGATCATCCCAGCCCATAACCAATCCGTCGGTCACCAAGGCCATCAACTTGCGCTTGCTCATTACGGTGAAGTTGATATTCAGGCGCGAGAATTCTATTTGCCGCGGCTTGCTCACATTGGTCTTGAAACCGCGGTCGACCAGGTTTTGCCAAAGTGAAGCGTGCCCGGGCAGATCGATATTGTCGATGCACCAGTCGTAGAGCGGACGGTGATCTTCGAATTCCAGCGTGCACAGAGAATGGGTAATGCCTTCAAGTGCATCGGAAATGCAGTGCGCGTAGTCGTACATCGGATAGATGCACCAGGCGTCGCCGGTATTTTGATGCGAGACATGGCGAATGCGGTAAATCGCCGGATCGCGCAAATTTATATTGCCGCTGCTCATGTCGATTTTTGCACGAAGCGTACGGGCGCCGTCTTCGAACTCGCCGGCGCGCATGCGACGGAACAAATCGAGACTTTCTTCGATGCTGCGATCACGGTAAGGCGAATTTTTTCCGGGTTCATTCAAGTTGCCGCGATATTCGCGGACTTGCTCGGCATTCAAATCGCAGACAAAGGCCTTGCCGTCTTCGATCAGTTTTTCGGCGCACAGGTAAAACGTTTCGAAGTAATCCGAGGCATGCCGCAATTCGGTCCATTCAAAACCGAGCCATTTCACGTCGGACTGGATCGACTCGACGTATTCGATGTCTTCCTTGCTCGGGTTGGTGTCGTCAAAACGCAAATTTACCAAGCCGCCGAATTCGGCGCCTACGCCAAAATTAAGGCAAATGGCTTTCGCATGTCCGATATGCAGATAGCCGTTGGGCTCTGGCGGGAAACGCGTGCGAATTTGCAGGTGTTTGCCCGAGGCCAGGTCCTCGCGGATGATTTGACGAATAAAATCGGTTTTTTCGGGGGTGCTTTCAGGCAGGGCAGTGACGTTGTGATTCATGGGGCTCGTATTTAATGACATTCAATATCCCTGCATTTTAGCCTCTGCGGCGGTCCCGGCGGGTGATTTCAGGATAATTAGCCTGCATCGGGGGCGGGGCTTTTGATTCTGGCGGGTTTTGCGGCACACTTGCCGGACTGAGGGAGATGTATCGTGCATAAAGCTCGAACTTTTATAAGTGCGTTATTGCTGGCTGGTTTGTGCGTTTGTGGTGTGACGCATGCCGCGATGGCCGAGCCTGATACGGCAACGGATCAAGCTCCCGCAGTAGCTGGACAGGTCGATCTTGGGCTTAGCCTGGGCGTGAGTCCGAGCCATGTCCGGCTTGAGGAAATATTGTCGGGCGTCGAGCAAGTCAGCCTCAGCCCGATTGTGGCGAACGAGTTTTCGATAGTCGGCAGACCCCAGGAAAAGCATTGGCTGCGCATGAAGGTAGCCTTGCCTCCCGATGCCGGGCCGATGGTGTTGAGTTTTGAGCGGCAGGGCGTGCGTTCGATAACCTTGTACCAGGTGGACAAGAGCGGTAAAAAGATATCCGTCATACCTTTGCAGTCCAGCAAGATGCCCCATCTTGAAAATACGCAGGGCCAATGGCCGACGCGTATTGTGTTTCTGCTGGCTCCGGCGGTAGGCGACGGTGCGGTTTTGTACGCCGAAATTGAGACGCTGGGCTATGTTCACCTGCATCCGCAACTATTGGGCTCGGAAGAACAGATAAGCCTGTCCACCAGTGATGATTCGTTTTTTGCGTACTTGTATTTATCGATATTGGCGCTGATGGGACTGGCTACTTTCAGACAGCTCAGGGTTGCGGAATCACAGGCAATTTTGATCAGCCTGACATTGTTGATAGGTCTGTTCGGGTTCTTTGCGTACAACACCCATTTGCCCTTGTTCCTGAAAACGGAATTCATCAACAAGCCTTCACTTGCCTATGCATTGCTGGTGCTGGCCGCCGCACCGTTCCTTTCGGCGACGAATTATTTTTCCGGTTTTCATGCACGCTGGCCGGACGGCGCCACCTGGGTGACGCGTTCCGCGCTGGTATTGATGTTTGTTTCGGTCACGCTTGCACTGACCAATACCTTCAGCGTGCCAAACTTGCAGTTGATGACGGCGGTTATCTGGACCATTTGTATCGTTGTCGCGATGTGCATCTATCTTTTTGATGTGCGTTCCAGTCGCTGGTCCGCATTGATCGTGTCCTTTGGATTGGTCGCGGCGCTATGGGCACCCAGTCTGGTATTCACGCAAAGCCTGCCGTCGACGCGCATGAATTTATACGGCTTTGAAGTCATTTTCCTGGTGCTTATGGCGGTGTATCTTTTGTTGCCCTGGCTCCGTGCAGTTTTGCAGGACAGGGGGCGCCAGCAACGCCGTACGATGCCGGCTCCTGAATTGACGGCAGATCAAAAGGTCGCCAATGCTCGAGCGCAGTTAATGGCAGGTCTGCAGTCGGCGCTCCAGAATGCCAACGAAGGCGATGTCGAGTGGATTGCCTATCGCCGTTTGCTCGAGGGCTTGAAGCCGGTGTTGCCGCAGTTGGCATCGGCCGTGATTGCGAAAAATTACCACAATGCCGATTTGCTTATCGTTGAGCCAAAATCGGCGACCGAACGTTATGCCTCATTGATCAACCAGCGCAGCAATATGCTGAAAAATCTGAGCCGCATGACGGCGCCGCAGCAAATAAGACTGGACTTCGATGGTCCCGAAGGTCCGCTGCAGGAAGTCAGTTTGGCCGTCATTCCACTGCCAATTGCCAAGCCTGGTTGGGGTGCGCTGATTGTCGAACGGCATACCGACCGGAATTATTCGGAGCTGGAAATGGATATCGGTGCCGAGTTTGCCGCACTCGCCACCACGGCCGGCGATGACGCCGCAGAAGCCATGTTGGCGCGACATGCGAAGGAAATGGATGTCGAGACCGGTTTGTATAATCGGGAAAAATTCGACGATATTCTCAAGCGCCTGATTGAAGCGGCGATATTGCAGCAAAAACAATTGGCGCTGCTTCGCGTAAGCATCGACAACTTTAGCCAGAATACTTCCGGCAATCCGGCCTTGAAAAGCGAAATCCTGCAGGCGCTGGTCGCCGCGATGAATGACGAAGTGGACTACGGTGTCACCATGGCCCGCTTCGATGACGAAGATATAGTCGTCCTCATGCCGGACAGGAATATCGGTCAGGCGCGCGAACAGGCACAACGCCTGTGCAATGTGGCCAATCGCGTAAAGGCGGCATCGGCGCCCGCGATGAAATTCACGCTCAGCGTAGGTGTCAGCCATCTCCAGCCGGGTGAACGCAACAGCAAAATGATGCTGGACCGGACGGCTTCCGCATTGGCCAAGGCAAGGCAATATGGCGGCAATCAAATCCAGGCGATCAGCAGCGGCACCTTATGAATCTGGAGTTGGTGATCGGCAATAAAAACTACTCGTCATGGTCCTTGCGGCCATGGTTGTTGATGACGCATTTCAAGTTGCCATTTGCCGAAACCAGACTGTCATTGGACACGCCCGAGTTTTATCAGCGCATCGGCAATTATTCGCCGACGGCGAGAGTACCGGTTTTGCGTATCGGCGATGAAACCGTTTGGGATTCGCTTGCGATTTGCGAAGTCGTCAATGAGCGTTATCTGGACGGCAAAGCCTGGCCGGAGGATTTGAAGACCCGTGCCGCTGCGCGTTCGGCATCAGCCGAAATGCATTCCGGTTTTGCGGCTTTGCGCAGCCAGTTGCCGATGAACTGCCATCGGCAGGCAGACGATTACCGATGGAAGGAAGATGCCGATCAGGATGTCGCGCGAATCCAGGCCATATGGCTGGATATGCGGAAGCGTTTCGGCAGCGCTGGCGATTTTTTATGCGGCGAGTTTGGCATCGTGGATGCGATGTTTGCACCGGTCTGCGTTCGCTTCAAGGCCTACGGTGTGGCGATGGATGAAAACACCGGTCAATACGTCAACGCGATCTACCAATTGCCGGCCATGCAGACCTGGCTGTCGGAAGCAAAACTTGAACCACCAAAGCCGAGCAAGGGCGAGCCTTGAGTTTTAGACGGGCCAACGCTGCGGAATTATTTTTTCACCTGAATCGAACACACATACACGACCTCGCAGGCACCGCCACCGCTATCGTTTCTGGATAGCGAGCTTTGCCAGCGCCAGCCGTCGCTTTTTTCGATGCGGACCAGCCAGCCGTCCAGTTCAATGACATCGTCGGCAGAAATGTTATTCAATGAAGCCGCGACGGAATTATTCGCCGGCACCATATGCATATTGGCGCTGTTGGAAATAATTTCGCTCTGGTCCAATGGCGGGCCTTCGCTGCCCCAGCTATAACGATACCAGCGACCCGATTGGGTGACGTTCAGTTTTTTCGCCATGCCGGGCTCGGACATCGGGCCCCAACCCAATGCCAAATCCGTTGGGGAGAATTCCGCTTCGGTACCCATGTAGTAATTTTCACGCGACAGCACACGCGCCTGCAAACTGAAACCTGCCAATGGGATTGCGGTCGACTCACCCAGTCGTATCGGCTGAATTCGGCTATCGATATCCGATTGCAAGGGCTTGTCGGCACGCCTGAATTTGTCTGGCATCGGGCATCCGCTTGTTACATTGGCATTCGTTGATGCAGCTTGCGGTGCCGCGGGCGAGCGCAGGCCAAGCCAGCAGAGTAGCGATATCGAAACAGCCAAGGCAACCCAGAGCCAGCGAGGCATAGCGTGATTACTCGGTTATGCAAAATCCGATAATAAAGCCAGTTTGCTTGCGCCGATAGTCTCCGCCTGCAAGGGCAGACGAGGGTCTTCGATCCCGAATCTCAAGCTTGCGCCATTGCGCAAGCCTGCAATCGCGGCTTCGCTGAATTCGAAACGCATGAAGTGAACAGCCGAGGTTTTGTCTTCCGTACTGCGGCCCAGGTCTTCATCGGCAAAGGCGAAGCTTTTCTCGAAGCCGTCAACTTCAACATAAACCCGGTGTTCAATGCCGACGAGTTGCCCCAGACGTTCGGCACGGATGGCCGGATCGGGATATTCGAACAGCAAAGTGGCTTTGAGATTGCTGCCGTCCGGGATCAGCGGATTGTAGGCATCGAGTTCTTCCTGGATGGCGTCGGCTTCGAATATGCGTTCGATGCGCAGCATTTCCTGCACCTGGTATTGCACGGTCAGGCGGTCTTCGAACAGTAGGCTGATATTCGGCGACAACGCGACATGGCGATTCTTCTTGTGTGCAATTGCCTGCGCACGAAATGCAGGGCGCTCGCTTGCATAGCGTTCTAGCGGCATCAGGTCCTGACGGGTCAATTTATTCATGGCGGTATTCATTGTTCCAATATCGGGTTTCAAGTGCATCTGTTCAGATGCCGTAGGCTTTTCGAATCAGGCTGATCGGATGTTCGGCTTCCTTGCCATTGCCCAGACCGTGCGCGATATGCGCGCCGGCCATGACGCAATCGGAAGTGAAGTGTTGCGGATCGGCCTGTTTGACTCTGGTTTCGACCGGCTTCGCAATTTTGCGGGCAAAAGCATAGGTATCTTTTTTGACGCCATACGTACCGTCGTGACCGGAACAGCGCTCGATCGTAATTACTTCGGTATTGGGCACCAGATTCAATACGTCGCGTGTTTTCGGGCCAATGTTTTGCACGCGTTGATGGCAGGCGACCTGCCAGGCAATCTTGCCAAGTTCGGTCTTGAAATCGGTTTTGAACAGGCCCGCAGTGTGTCGGTGCATCAAGTATTCGAAGGGATCGAAAAATGCACGCTTGATTGCTTGCAGTTTTTCATCGCCCGGGAACATCAAGGGCAATTCCTGTTTGAACATCAGCACGCAGGATGGAATCGGCGCGATTAAATCAAAGCCCTCGTTGACGGCTTCGATCAGGATCGGCAGGTTGGCTTCCTTGTATTTTTCGACGGTATCCAGATCGCCGAGTTCAAGTTTCGGCATGCCGCAGCAACTTTCCTTTTTCAGGATTTTGACCTGTACGCCATTGTGTTGCAGCACGGCGACCAGATCTTCCACCATTTTCGGATGATTGTAATCGCCGTAGCAGGTAACGAAAATCGCGACTTTACCGGTGGTCGGTCCGGCGACAAGCGCAGGGCCGTCGGCTTTCAGATGTTTCAATGATTTTGTAGCAGTCTTGCTGTGGTATTCGGGTAGCTGTGCGTCCCTGTGAACACCCAGCGTTTTTTCGATCACGCTGCGCAGCATCGGTTGCTTGTTGCCCCAGTTAACCGCTTCGACAACCACGGGAATGGAAGCAAGCTTGCCGACCGTGCGGGTATTGGAAATCAGTTTTGCCGATGCACTGGTTTCGCCATTTTTGTGCTTGATGGCTTTCGCACGCAGCATTAAATGCGGGAAATCGATATTCCATTCATGCGGCGGAATGTAGGGACATTTGGTTTGATAGCATAGGTCGCAGAGATAGCATTGATCTACGACTTTCATGTAGTCGGATTTATCGACGCCATCGACTTCCATGGTGGAAGAATTATCCACCAGATCAAAAAGTACCGGGAAGGATTGGCACAAACTGACGCAACGACGGCAGCCGTGGCACAAGTCGAATACGCGTTCCAGTTCGTGATTGAGTGAATCGAGGTTCCAGAAATCTTCGCTTTTCCAATCCAGCGGATGCCGGGTCGGGGCTTCCAGACTACCTTCACGACTCATGCTTTCACTCCAAAAAAATCATACTGCGTAATTGCAAACGGAAAAACGGCTCTTCCTTCTTCAAGGAAGAACCGTCGTTTGGCTTACGCCATTTCGTTCAAAGCCTTGGTAAAACGGTTGGCGTGCGAACGCTCGGCTTTTGCTAGAGTTTCAAACCAATCGGCGATTTCATCAAAGCCTTCATCGCGTGCATCTTTCGCCATGCCCGGATACATATCCGAATACTCATGGGTTTCGCCGGCGATGGCGGATTTCAGATTGTTGCTGGTGTCGCCGAATGGCAGACCCGTGGCAGGATCGCCAACGGCTTCCAGATATTCGAGATGACCGTGCGCATGGCCGGTTTCCCCTTCTGCGGTCGAACGAAAAACGGCTGCAACATCGTTATAGCCTTCGACGTCGGCTTTTTGTGCGAAGTACAAATAACGGCGATTCGCTTGCGATTCACCGGCAAATGCGGCCTTTAAATGGCCTTCGGTTTTTGAACCCTTGAGTGACATAATCTGGCTCCTGGCTGGACTGGTGTGAGATCCGGCTGATGCCGGCGTTGCTAGCTTAACCACAAAGCGAGTGCCGGGGAAGTAAATAGATACGATGAATTCAATAGCGTCGGACTATGAGCATGTATCGAATTGAATAAATCAAAATTCGGAAATTTTATTTTTCCTTGGTCATCAACGAAGGATCGTTCAACACCATCTCAGCCATGCTGTGTGCCAGTTCGCGTTCTGCCAAAACAGCGCCATCGGCGCCGTGATCGAAAAAATGTCTTGCGGCGCTGTCGCTGTGCGCACGGGCGAGAATGCTGATTTTCGGATTGGCAGCTCTAAGGCGGACAATAATTTCGCCGGCCTCGAATTCATTCGGAATGGCGACCAATGCATGCGTCGCGGTCTCGACTGAAAGGTCCTTCAGCAGCTTTGCATTGGCAGCATTGCCGCGAATTGCCGCAATGCCTTTTGCATGTGCTTGCTCTACCAGGTCGCCGCTTGAATCGACGACGACGAGTGCAACGCCGCGTTCCTGCAATAGATGGGCAAGATGGCTGCCGACACGCCCGTAGCCAATAAGTATGGTGTGGTCCTGCGCCGGGAATACCGGCCCGGGTAGCGGTTCGAGAGAAGCCGAAGTGGTCGCGATTGCGCCCTTGCTGCGGATTTTCCAGCGTCCCAATGCAGCGAATACCATCGGGTTAATGACAATGGAAAGCAGTGCGCCGGCCAAAATCAAATCACGGCCCTGTTCGGGTAAAAGTTTCATGCCTACACCGAGGCTGGCGAGGATAAAACTGAACTCGCCGATTTGCGCCAAGCTCGCGCCGATCGTCAGCGCGGTGGCTTTGGGATGTCCGAACATTCGGACAACCAGCATCGCCACGAGGGGTTTGCCCACGGTGATGATCAGGAAAGTGGTGAGCACCAGCAATGGCTGTTCAACAAGAATGCTCGGGTTGAACAGCATGCCGACTGATACAAAGAACAGCACCGCAAATGCATCGCGCATGGGAAGCGTATCGGCCGCTGCCTTGTGACTGAGCTCGGATTCGTTGAGCAGCATGCCGGCGAAAAATGCACCGAGCGCAAACGAGACGCCGAACAAATTTGCCGAGCCGAATGCAACGCCCAGTGCAATGGCCAGAATCGACAGCGTGAATAATTCGCGCGATCCGGAACCTGCAACACGTTCAAGCAACCACGGAATCGCGCGTCTGCCGACGAGCAGCATCAAGGCAACGAAAACGGCGAGCTTGCCGAGAGTTTTTGCGAGCGAAACCAGCAGCACGTTGATATCAAGCGAGCCATCGCTGCCGCCGGTTGCATGCGCCAACACTGGCAGAAATACCAAAGCGAGCACCATCACCAGATCTTCGACAATCACCCAGCCAATGGCCAACTTCCCGCGTGTGGTACTCAGTAGCCGGTGTTCTTCAAGACTGCGCAACAGCACCACGGTACTGGCGACGGATAATGCCAAACCGAAAACAAAACCCTGTGTCGGAGTCCAACCCAGACTCCAGGCCAACAGCCAGCCGAGCAGTGTTGCTGCGCTAATTCCGGCCAGAGCGCCTGGAATTGCGGTCTTGCGGACCTCGAGTAAATCTTCCAGCGAAAAATGCAGACCGACACCAAACATCAGCAGGATCACGCCAATTTCCGCCAATTGATTCGCCAGTCCCTGATCGGCAATAAAACCCGGAGTAAATGGCCCGATCAGCATTCCGGCCAGCAGATAGCCGACCAGTGGCGAAAGCCGCAAGCGCTGCGCGATATAGCCGGCAATGAAAGCCAGAACTACCCCGAGCGAAATAAGCGCGATCAGCGGTGTAGCATGCGGCATAGGCCTTCCTCTGCAAATCAAATCTTATGGCGGTGATTATGACGAACAGATCTTTAACCAAATGTTATGTGGCTCTTTTTTTGCACTGAAAACACATAGCCGCGAAAGATTGCGGCTAATCTTTTTTCAATGTTTGCAATTGCTGTTCCACATTGGCCAATCGTTCTTCCAATTGTGCGATGCGTTCCTCCAATGCATTCGATGCCGGTGCCGACGCCGCTTTGGGGGCCGGTAATTGCGAATGGTCCACCGGGCCGCAAAGCAAATGGACATAACGGTCTTCGCGTTGTCCGCTGGCGCGCGGAATTCGTTCGATCAACGGAGTTTCGCGCTGGCTTAGGCGCTCAAGCGTGTGTTTCACTTCGTCGACATCGCTGAAACTTGCCAGCCGTTCGGTCCGCGTCATCAACTCGCTCAATGTTTGCGGACCGCGCAACATCAATACGCAAAGCAGTGCCTGCTGCTGTTTTGTCAGGCTGAAAACGGTGTTGACGCGATGCTCGTAACGTTCGGCACGCGCGCCATGCTGGCTTCGCACCAGGCCGCGTGGATCCAGTTGCCGCATGCTATGGCCGACGTCGCCGAGCGAGAGTTCCATGATCGGTTCGCGATTGCTTTTTTGATTGCAGGCCAGATGGATGGCATTGAGCGTGAGCGGATATTGCTCGGGCGTCGTGGCTTCTTTTTCAATCAAGCAGCCCAGAATGCGGGCCTCAATCGCGCTCAACAAGGATGTAGCTTCACTCATGGCGGGTATTCCAGCGTTAGGTCGATACGGTACTTTAGGCTAATTGTCCCGAAATCACTAAATCCGGACTCGTCTCTATTAATCAAGCACTTAGAAGGATTTTTGGCGAAATATGTTTGCCGCAAAATCGCGTTTGACAATAGCTGCCGAGGTGCCGGGCAAAAAATATAGATGTTTTACTGCTGCCATAACGAATAAAATGGCGGCATGATCTCTTTCCGTAATTTCGCTCTGCGCCGGGGCGAACGCCTGCTGCTCTCACAAATGGACCTTACCCTGCAAGCCGGATGGCGTGTGGGCGTCGTCGGTCGCAATGGTTGTGGTAAATCCAGTTTGTTCGCGGCCTTCACCAGGGAAGTGGAAGCCGACACCGGCGACCTGGATTTTTCCGGCAAGATCCGTCTTGCCAGTGTGGCGCAGGAAACACCGTCCTTGCCCGATGCAGCCATCGAATTCGTGTTGAGCGGCGATACCGAAGTGGCCGCGGTCATCAAGGCGGAAGCCGATGCCATGCAGCGCGAAGATTGGGATGCGGTGGCAGCAGCCCACCAGAAACTTTCCGAAATCAACGGTTACGATGCCACTGCACGCGCGGGCCGTTTATTGCATGGCCTGGGTTTTCCGCCCGAAGCACACGAACAGGCAGTGTCGGATTTCTCCGGCGGCTGGCGTGTTCGTTTGAACGTTGCGCGTGCATTGATGTGTCCATCGGATTTATTGCTGCTCGACGAACCGACCAACCATCTGGATTTGGACGCCGTGTTGTGGATGGAGCAATGGCTGCTGAAATACCAGGGCACGATGCTGGTGATTTCGCATGACCGCGAATTCCTCGATGAAGTCTGTACTCATACTCTGCATTTGCATGATGGCCGCGCAAAACTATATGTCGGTGGTTACACCGCATTTGAACGCCAGCGTTCCGAGCATTTACGCCTGCAACAAATCACGTTTGAAAAAGAACAGGTAGAGCGCGCGCATCTGCAAAGCTTTATCGATCGCTTCAAGGCGCAGGCCAGCAAGGCCAAACAGGCGCAGTCGCGCATGAAGCGCCTGGAAAAAATGACCGGCACCGAAGCAGTGCGTGCCGAACGCGGCTTCAAAATCAATTTCCCGGAACCGGTGAAATTGCCGCATTCGTTATTGCGCCTGAATCATGTCGACGCCGGTTACGGCAGCATTCGCATTCTTGAAAACGTTGGCTTCGGTCTGGAAGCCGGTGATCGCGTGGCTTTGCTGGGTCCGAATGGCGCCGGTAAATCCACGCTCGTCAAAACACTGGTCGGCGAATTGCCTTTGCTGGCCGGTGAACGCGTTGCACATCCGGATCTGAAGATCGGCTACTTCGCACAGCACACGGTCGAAAGTCTGCATGAAGGCCAAAGTCCACTCTGGCATTTGAAAGAAGTGGCACCGGATGCAGGTGACCAGATACTGCGAAATTATCTGGGCACCTGGAATTTTGCCGGTGATCGCGCATTTGAACCGGTTGATGGTTTCTCGGGCGGTGAACGCGCACGTTTGGCATTGGCGATCATTGCCTACAACAAACCGAATGTGATGCTGCTCGATGAGCCGACCAACCATCTCGATTTGGAAATGCGTGAAGCGCTTGCGGAAGCATTGTCGGAATTTGAGGGCGCGATCGTGATGGTCTCGCATGACCGCCACTTGATCGGTCTGGTCTGCGATACTTTCTGGCGTGTCGCGGATGGCAAGGTTGAATCCTTCGAAGGCGATCTGGATGAATACGCGGCCTGGTTGCGCGCACGCGGCAATAAGGCTAGCGACACCAAAACCGCCAAGCCCGACAAGGCTGTGAAATCCAGTCCCTTGCGTACCGATAACGAAATGCGCGGACTTCGCAAACGTTTCCAGACGGTCGAAGCGGAACTGGAAAAATACAAGGCCGAAAAATTGCAGATTGAAAACCAGTTTGCCGATGAAGAGTTTTGCAAAGTCCATATCAAGGAATTGGCAGCCCTTTCATCGAAGCAGGATAGCGTGATCAGGAATATTGAAACGCTGGAAGCGGAATGGCTGGAAATTTACGAGCAGTTGGAAGCGGTTTGATTTTTACAGCGATGCGTAAGGTAAGCCAAATAAAGTGTCATTCCCGCGCAGGCGGGAACCCAGTGTCTTCAAGGCGTTTACGAAAGTCGCTGGGTCCCCGCCTGCGCGGGGATGACGATCTTTTTGTAAATGCTTGAGAATTATCAGGAAGCAAAAATGCCCATCTACGGTTTTGAATGTGAAAGCTGCGGTCATCAATTTGATCGACTGCAGAAATTGTCGGATGCTGACCCGACCGTATGCCCTGAATGCAGCAAAGAAACTTTGCGTCGTCAGTTGACTGCGCCGCAATTCCGTCTTGCCGGTGGCGGCTGGTACGAGACCGATTTCAAGAAAGACGGCGACAAGAAACGCAATCTGGCCGATAGTGGCGATACAAAATCATCGTCGGGATCAGAGTCGAAATCCGAAGCCAAGCCGGAGGCAAAAACGGAACCCACGGCGGCTGCTAAGCCTGCCGCTCCATCTTCCGGCACCAGCGGCACATAAAAAAAGCCCCGGAAAACCGGGGCTTTTTTCTTCACGTATAAACTTGTTTATTGCGCAGTGAAACGGGCGCGACAACCATTGTTGACCCAGATGCCGCGGTTATTTTCATAACCCCAGTTGCGGCCGTTGACACAGTTGGTGGTCGAAAGCTGTTGCACCAAACGCGGGCTGCCGTAACGGGAATCCCAATCGCAACGCGTCATCGCATCGCCCTGGCTTGAGCAGGTGACCGAATAATTGTTGTCGCGATTCCAGTTGCCGTTATTTCCATTGTTCCAGTTGCCATCATCGCCACGGCCCGGGCGGCCGACCGATGCAAATCTTGCGCGGCAGCCGCGGCTTACCCACACCATGCCTTCACGTTGACCCCAGCTGCGGCCGGAAGTACAGGCAGCGCTGTTGCGAAGACGGCTGACCAAGGTGACGCGACCACGAAAACCGGTATTGCATTGCTTATAGCGGTTGTTCGTGCTTTGGCAAGTAACGAATTGGCGATTGTCGGGATAATTCGGCGTGTTGCCCGAGGCGGTCGTGACAATGCCGAAGCGCGCACGGCAGCCGTGGTTCACCCAGATTGCGCCGGGTTTTTCGCCCCAGCTCTGACCTTTAACGCAGGAGGACGCGGAAATTTGCTGCGTGATCACTGCGGTGCCGCGAAAAGGAGCCGAACATTCGCGGTATTGGCTGCTTATGCTGCTGCAGATCACTTCACGTTGCACCCAGCCATCGCGCGGACGCCAATTGTTGTTGGTGTATTGGCGTTGCGAGTTGCTCATGTCTTCACTGATCTGGCTCATCGACCAGCCTGAATTGCTTTGATCGATGTAGTACTCGAGTTGGTTGTCCGGAATCATCCGGCCACCGTTTTGGCGGGAATATTCCTGCTCGATTTGCTGGATTTTGTCGCGGCCGCCATTTTGAGCGGCAGCCGGGGCTATGGTCAGCACGCTGCTGACGGCGAGTAATGCTGCAAATATAAACTTTGACATTCGGTTCTCCTGAGTATCACTTTTAGTGACGGCAGGTTGGCTTGTCTGGTTCATCGAGTCTGTTCGCCAGCGCACCCAGCATGGCGGTCATTCATCTTTCAGACGGTGAATCCAATGCATAAAAAAGCCCCGTAATACCGGGGCTTTTTCGATTGCGTCGAACGATTACCGGGGGCCGAATCTTGCGCGGCAACCATCGCTGACCCAAAGGCCGCGATTGTCATAACCCCAGGTGCGACCTGAAGTGCAAGCCTGTCTTGAAAGCTGTTCAATTATTCGTGGCGAGCCGTAACGTGAATCCCAGGCGCAGGTTTTGTAGTTGCTGTTTTCGCTGGAGCAGGTCACGGAGTAATTATTGTTACCCCAGCCATTTCCATTACCGTTGCCGTTGTAGCTGTCGTAAAACTCGGCACGGCAGCCATTGCGAACCCACACGATGCCGGAGCGCGAACCCCAATCGCGATTCATGTCGCAACTATTATTGGAGAGTTTGCGATAGAGCTGGGCCGGGCCGCGGAAATTGGTGCGGCATTCGCGGTACTGGCTGTTGTTGCTTTCGCAGGTGACACGGTTGTTTCCCCAGTCGTTTCCGTTATCCCAACCACCGCCACCGGTGGTTTCACTGAAGCGGGCGCGGCAACCCTGGTTAACCCAGAGCATGCCCTGGCGTTGGCCCCAGTTGCGACCTTCCTGGCAGCGTGTTTTGGAAATTTGCTGGGTTACCACGGCGCGTCCGCGGAACGGAGTGCGGCATTCCGTGTATCGATTCTTGATGCTGGAACAGATCAGGTTGCGCGGCGACCAGTTATTGCCGGGGTTCCAGATACCGCCATTGTTGCCCCGGAGCGAGGTAGCCATATCCTGTTTGATTCGGCTGAAGCTCCAACCCGATTCAATGGAATCCAGATAAAACTCGAGTTGGTCGTCTGGAATATCTCGGCCACCTGACTGCTCGTAATATTCTTTTTCGATTACCCGAACGCGTTCCGGATAGGACAGTTGGCCGAGGTTTTCCGGCGCATAACTCTTGCTGTTCGCTGCTTGCGCGTGGGTGGGCACGGCCGATGCCGTGGCCAGGAAACATAAAAGCAAGACTAATCTGAACATGGCGCGTCCTCTTTATTTGATGACCGGCTTAGCTTAAGCCTTCATACGGACAAAACAAAGCTTGCCGGCCACGCTTAAGTCCATGATTTTGAATATTTAGTTTGCCCCCGGGGCGGCAAAACCTTAAAATACAAGGCTTTCCGGCGCTCGTCGCCCAGTTTGTTTTGGAGTTTTCATGCGTAGCCATTTTTGCGGTCTTGTCACAGAGGCCATGCTCGGTCAGTCGGTCACTTTATGCGGCTGGGCCGATGTCGCCCGTAATCTTGGCGGTGTCTGTTTTATCGACTTGCGTGATCACGAAGGCATCGTGCAAGTTGTGGCCGAGCCCGGCAATCCGGCTTTCACCACTGCCGCCGAAGTGGGCTACGAATATTGCCTGCGCGTCACCGGAACCGTGCGTGCCCGCCATTCGGTCAACGACAAAATCAAGACTGGTCAGGTGGAAGTGGTGGCCGAAAAGATCGAGATCCTGAATAAATCCGATCCATTGCCGTTCTATAACCACGAAAACCCCGGTGAAGATATTCGCCTGCGTTATCGCTACCTCGATTTGCGCCGTCCGGAAATGCAGAAAATGATGCGCAAGCGGATTGCGCTGGTGCAGTCCTTGCGCCGTTTCCTCGATGCCCGTGGTTTCCAGGATATCGAAACGCCGATCCTGACCAAGGCAACGCCGGAAGGTGCGCGCGATTACCTGGTGCCATCACGCGTGCATCCAGGCCAATTTTTCGCATTGCCGCAATCGCCGCAATTGTTCAAGCAATTGCTGATGATGGCCGGCATGGATCGTTATTATCAAATCGCCCGTTGTTTCCGGGACGAAGATCTGCGCGCCGACCGCCAGCCGGAATTTACCCAGCTCGACATGGAATTCGCGTTCATCACCGAACGCGACATCCAGGATTTCGTGGAAGACATGATTCGCCAGGTGTTCAAGGAAGTGCAGGACGTTGAACTGGCAAGTCCATTCCCGCGCATGACTTATGCAGAAACAATGCGTCGCTATGGTTCGGATAAACCCGATCTGCGCATTGATCTTGAACTGGTCGATATTGCCGAGCTGGTCAAGAACTGCGAATTCAAGGTATTTACCGATTGGGCCAATCACGAAGAAGGCCGCGTCGCTGCTCTGCGTGTGCCTGCCGGTGGTGTCTTATCACGCAAGCAAATCGATGACCTCGGTGTGTATTGTGCGAAATATGGTGCCAAGGGCCTGGCTTACATGAAAGTCGAAGATGTGAGCAAAGGCCGAGAAGGCGTGAATTCGCCGATCTCGAAATTTCTCGACGATGCGGCCTTGCAAAACATTCTTGCCAGCACGCAGGCGCAATCCGGAGACATCATTTTCTTCGGCGCCGGTTCCTGGAAAACGGTTTGCGATTTCATGGGTGCGTTGCGTCTGAAAGTCGCGAAAGACCTGAAGCTGGTCAAGGACATCTGGGCACCAATGTGGGTCACCGACTTCCCGATGTTCGAATGGGACGAGGAAGAAAAACGCTACGCCGCCTTGCATCATCCGTTCACCGCGCCGAAAGTCGACGACGTCAATGATTTGATAGCCAATGCGAAAACCGCGGTAAGTCGCGGTTACGACATGGTCTTGAATGGCAATGAAATCGGCGGCGGCTCGGTCCGTATCCATCGTTCCGACATGCAAAGCACGGTATTCGATCTGCTCGGCATTTCGAAGGAAGAAGCCCAGATGAAATTCGGCTTCCTGCTCGAAGCGCTGAAATACGGCGCACCGCCGCATGGTGGTATCGCGTTCGGTATCGACCGTATTTCAGCATTGATGGCAGGCACCGAATCCATCCGCGACGTCATTGCATTCCCGAAAACCGCGTCGGCACAATGCCTGCTCACCAGCGCGCCATCGCAAATACCGGACAAGCAATTGGCCGAATTGCACGTTAAAGTACGCGAACCAAAATAAGTGTAGGACCGACGGAAGTCGGGACAGGTTTTGATAGCCTCCGTCGCGACTTCCGTCGCTCCTACCATTTAAAACAAGGGGAATGCTGCCCATGGCGGAACCGGTGATATTGCTTCACGGCGTATGGATGCGCAGCCCTGCATTGCTATTGCTATCGAACCGTTTGCGTGCCCGCGGTTTTGCTCCCATTCGGTTCGACTATGCCAGCCTGTTTCGTACGCCATCCAAATCGATGGAAAAGCTGGCGATGAAGCTTTACGGCTTTGGTAATGGCCCGGTGCATTTGGTCGGCCACAGTCTGGGTGGTTTGATGGTGATTGAAACCTTGAACCGATATCAAAAATTGCCGGCAGGCAGGGTGGTTTGCCTCGGCTCGCCACTGGCGGGGAGCGGGACTGCACGAGTGCTGCATGAAAAACACCTTGGTTTCATGACCGGTAAAAGCGGTCCTTTGTTGCGCGGTGGCTTGATGCATGTACCCGATGACCGCGAGGTGGGTGTGATTGCCGGCGCAAAAGGCCGCGGGCTTGGACAAGTCATCCGGAAATTCGATGGCCTGCACGATGGCACCGTCGCCGTTTGGGAAACCCGAATTCCCGGCTTGCGTGAACACCTGGTTGTGCCGACATCCCACACGGGTTTGGTGTTTTCAAAAGAAGTTGCCGAACACACGGCCAACTTTCTTGAAAATGGCTGTTTTGAGCGCTGACTCCGGCCTCGGGCTATAATTACCGCTTGTTTATCAACACTCTTTAAAGACGGAAATCCAGTATGGGCAGAGGGCCATCCATCGCAGGTCGCAAGGGCGTGCAAGACGCCAAACGCGGCCAAATTTTCACCAAGCTGATTCGCGAAATTGGCGTCGCGGCCCGCAATGGCGGCGGCGATCCGAAAACCAATTCTCGCCTGCGTCTTGCCATGGACAAATCCCTTGCGATGAATATGAGCAAGGACGTGATTGAACGCGCAATAAAGAAAGCCACCGGCGAACTTGACGGCATCAATTACGAAGAAATCCGTTATGAAGGCTATGCGCCCGGCGGCATTGCCGTGCTGGTGGATTGCCTGACCGAAAACAAGTTGCGCACCGTTGCCGAAGTGCGCCATGCCTTCAGTAAATGCGGCGGCAATATGGGCACCGAAGGTTCCGTGGCTTTCATGTTCAAGAAACTCGGCGTGATTACGTTCGAGCCGGGTAGTGATGAAGACAGAATTACCGAAATCGCGATTGATGCCGGTGCCGACGATGTGGTGGCGTATCCGGAAGACGGTTATATCGACGTCATCGCCGCGCCGGAGAATTTCGAAGCCGTAAAAACCGCGATGGATGCCGCTTCGCTGAAGTACATCGAAGCGGAAGTCACCATGCGTGCCGATAACGATATTGCCGTCGAAGGCGATGTCGCCAAACAAGTCGTCAAGATGCTGAACATGCTCGAAGACCTGGACGATGTGCAGAACGTCTATTCGAATGCCGAATTGGGTGAAGATGCTTATTCGTAAGTGGTTAGCGGTGTGGGGTGTGCGGAATGCCGATTCTGTGCGTGTCGGGGTTTGGTCAATACGTCGCCTTTCTTTGATGTCATTCAATCTAGTTCTGGGGCTAGCATCATGCATGTCGATCGGCTGTGGATCAGCCTTGGCTGATAAGCCGGCTTTTTCGAAAGAAAAAGATTCGATTGTAACGAGTGATGCATTGTCCATGCCCTCGTTGAAGGATTTTGAAAAACGGGACGAATATGTCGTAGGCCTCAGGGCGCATGTCGATTGTCTTGGAATTGCCGGCATTAGCGGGCTGCCTGACGGATGGGAAATAGCATCAAAGGTAAAAGGTGAAAGTGTTGATCTCTCGTTAAAATTGGAAGAAGTTTGGCTATACGATACCGGTAGCATGGAGTTGAATAACATGCAATCCGAGGTAGCCAAGATCAGGATTCATTTGCTGTTTCGAGGTCAGTGGAGTGATTGCATGGGTTGGCGTCTCGAAATTGATACGGTTTCCAAATCTGACAAGGCTGCGGCAAAAAAAAACTATAAAGCCATGGAACTGAAAACATATCGATATAAAGGCTGTTCATCAGACCGGATGGAGTGGTGCCTATTGCCCGATGAGACTGAAAAATGACCCGCATCCTCGGCATCGATCCGGGTTCGCAACGTACAGGTGTCGGCATTGTCGATTCCGACGCGACCGGACGCTGCGTGCATGTATTCCATGCGCCGATTGTCTTGCTGGGTGCGGATGATTTTCCGAAACGCCTCAAAATACTGCTCGACGAACTCGGGGCGATCATCGAAAAATACAAACCCGAAGAAGTCGCGATCGAAAAAGTATTCATGGCGAAGAATCCCGATTCGGCGCTGAAGCTCGGACAGGCACGGGGAGCCGCGATGTGCGCCGCCGTGATGCGCGACTTGCCCGTGCATGAGTATGCCGCGAAGGAAATCAAGCTGGCAGTGGTAGGCAAAGGCAGTGCCGACAAGGTACAGGTGCAGCATATGGTCGGCGTTATGTTGAACCTGCAAGGCAAGCTGCAGGCCGATGCTGCCGACGCATTGGGCGTCGCGTTAACGCATGCGCATTTGCGCGCAGCCGTCAAACGCGTGGGCGTTACGGCACAGCAATTATGGAGACGCAAATGATTGGTCGCTTGAAAGGGATTTTGATTCACAAATCACCGCCATGGCTGGTGATTGATGTACAGGGCGTCGGTTATGAACTCGAAGCGCCGATGTCCACTTTCTACGATCTGCCGGAAATGGGGCGGGAAGTGTCCTTGTTCACCCATTACGCAGTGAAGGAAGATTCGGTCGCGTTGTACGGCTTCATGCGCGAACACGAACGCCGCCTGTTTCGCGAAGTACAAAAAGTCTCGGGCATCGGTGCAAAAATCGCGCTCGCCATCTTGTCCGGCTCCAGTGTCGACGAATTCGCGCGACTGGTGCAGAGCGGCGATGTAACGGCTTTGTGCCGTATTCCCGGCATCGGCAAGAAAACCGCCGAACGCATCGTGGTGGAGTTGCGCGATCGTGCCGCTGATCTCATCAGCGGATCGATGCTGTTTTCCGGCGGCAAGGACATCCCCGCCGACCCTGTCAGCGAGGCCAGCATTGCGCTGCAACAGCTCGGCTACAAGCCGGCGGAAATCAGCAAAATGGTCAAAATCGCGGAATCCGGCGATTCGGCTGAAGATATCATCCGAAAAGCGTTAAAATCCGCACTTCGTAGCTAGGTTGTCTGGAAAAACTCAATGTCACAAGTTGAAGATGGGCACGGCTCGAAAAAACTGGCACCGTTGATCATGGGTGCAATCGGCGTGGTGTTTGGTGATATCGGTACCAGCCCGCTCTACACGATCAAGGAAGCGTTTGGTCATGCCTACGGCCTGCACCCCGATCGTGACAATGTTTTCGGAATTCTCAGTCTGGTCTTCTGGGCCATGTTGCTGGTCGTGACCATCAAGTATGTGATGGTGGTGATGCGTGCGGACAACCGCGGCGAAGGCGGTATTCTTGCGCTGATGACCGTGGTCAATCGAAGTCTGCCAATCGCTTCGCCGCTGACGTATACCGTCGGCATACTGAGCATCCTCGGAACTGCACTGTTTTTTGGCGATGCGGTGATTACACCAGCCATGTCGGTGCTGTCTGCGGCAGAAGGATTTGAAGTCGCAACGCCGGCATTCAGGCCATACGTAGTCCCTATTTCAATAGCCGTTCTCCTGGTTTTGTTCGCGGTACAGCGTCGCGGAACCGATAAAGTCGGCAAGATGTTTGGTCCGGTAATGATTGTCTGGTTTATCGTTCTGGCCATACTCGGGTTCGTGCAGATCATAAAAAACCCGGTAATTCTTCAGGCATTGAGTCCGCATTACGCCGTGAACTTTTTCATAGAACACGGCAAGACCGCCTGGCTTGCATTGGGTGCAGTTGTGCTGGCAGTGACCGGTGGTGAAGCGCTCTATGCCGACATGGGTCATTTCGGCCGTATTCCCATTCGTTATGCCTGGCTGGGTTTTGTAATGCCTTGCCTGTTGCTGAATTACTTCGGTCAGGGCGCGCTGGTGTTGGCGAGCCCGGAAACTGTTGCGAATCCGTTTTATCACATGGTGCCGGATGTTCTCTTGTATCCCGCCATCGGCCTTGCAATGCTGGCGACCGTGATCGCTTCGCAAGCCGTAATTTCCGGCGCATTTTCGCTCGCCCGTCAAGCTGTGCAACTGGGTTATTTGCCGCGTCTGCAATTGATCCATACATCCGATGAAACCATCGGCCAGGTTTATGTGCCCTGGGTCAACCGTATTCTCCTGATCGTGGTGATGATTCTGGTCGTCAGCTTCAAAACCTCCAGCAATCTCGCATCGGCGTACGGCGTATCGGTAACGGGTGCCATGCTGATCGACACCGTGTTGCTGATGATTCTGGCTTCCTCGCGCTGGGGCTGGCCGGGCTGGGCGATCTTCGCCGTCGGCGGTACTTATTTCGTGATCGACAGTGCGCTGTTCAGTGCCAATGCGGTCAAGTTTTTCCACGGCGCCTGGGTACCGTTTGCAATCACGATTATCGTGTTCACGATCATGCGCACATGGCGTCGCGGTCGTGATCTGGTTCGGGAGCAAGTCAATCGCGACAGCTTGCGCATCGAGCATTTCGTGCAAAGCGTGATGGTAGATCCGCCGGTACGGGTCAGCGGCACGGCCATTTTCATGACGCCGTCGAACGACTACATGCCGCCGGCGCTTCTGCATAATCTGAAACACAATAAAGTGCTGCATGAACGCAATGTTTTCCTTTCAGTCGAAACCCTGAGCGTGCCGCGTGCGGATGACAATGAACGCGTCGCTCATACCGATCTGGGGCACGGCTTCGCACGATTAACCCTGCGTTATGGCTACATGGAAGACCCCGACGTGCCGAAGGCATTGAAGCGCTGGTCGATTCCGGGCCCGGCCTTTGATCCGATGGACACGACCTTCTTCGCAAGCCGTGAAGCGCTGACCGCCAATGCCGATCAGGGAATGGCCTTGTGGCGCGATAAATTGTTCCTGGTCATGTCGCGCAATGCGACTTCGGCTACCGAATTCTTTGGAATTCCGGGCAATCGTTTGGTCGAGCTAGGTACGCAGGTGGTGATCTAGATGAACGATCGCGTGATCTCGACCAGCGCTACCCGCGAAGACGATATTGCCGAAGCCAGCATCCGTCCGAAAAAACTGGACGAATATCTTGGCCAGGAAGCCGTTCGCGAGCAGATGAAGATTTTCATCGAAGCTTCAAAACGACGTGGCGACTCACTGGATCACGTGCTGATTTTCGGACCGCCGGGTTTGGGTAAAACAACCTTGAGCCATGTGATCGCGAATGAAATGGGCGTCAATATTCGCTCCACCTCCGGTCCCGTGATTGAACGAGCTGGCGATTTGGCCGCGTTGCTGACCAATCTACAGCCGCACGATGTCTTGTTCATCGATGAAATCCACCGTTTGTCGCCGGTGGTAGAAGAAGTGCTTTATCCGGCGATGGAAGATTTCCAGATCGACATCATGATTGGAGAAGGCCCTGCAGCCCGCTCGATCAAACTGGATCTGCCGCCATTCACCCTGATTGGTGCCACGACGCGTGCCGGTTTGCTGACCGGTCCCTTGCGCGATCGTTTCGGCATCGTGCAGCGGCTGGCATTTTATACCAACGAGGAATTGACACGGATCGTGCGGCGTTCGGCCACGATCCTCAATATCGATTGCGATGCTGAAGGTGCAAGTGAAATCGCCTGCCGTTCACGCGGTACGCCGCGTATCGCCAACCGATTACTGCGTCGTGTGCGTGATTACGCGCAGGTGAAAGGCAATGGCCATATCGATGCATCGATTGCGCAGGCAGCGATGCAGATGCTGAAAGTGGATCCGGAAGGTTTTGATGAAATCGACCGGCGCATGCTGCGTTTGATGATCGATAATTTCGATGGTGGCCCGGTCGGTATCGAATCGCTTGCTGCGGCATTGTCGGAAGAGCGCGGTACGCTGGAAGACGTGATCGAGCCTTTCCTGATTCAACAGGGTTTTATTATTCGCACTGCGCGTGGCCGTATGGCGACCCATAAAGCCTATATCCATCTTGGACTGAAGGCCCCGCGGCGTCCTGCGTCCGATTTATCGGCGATCGAGCCGGAAGGCGAATGACGGGTTTGGCGATGTTTGAACTTCAGGGAATTAAAAATCGATGACGTTCAGCTGGCCTATAAGGGTTTACTGGGAAGATACCGATGCCGGTGGCGTGGTGTATCACGCTCGCTACCTGCATTTTTTCGAGCGGGCTCGTACCGAATGGCTGCGTAGCGCCGGTATCGTGCAAACGGATTTGCGACAGGAACAGGATGTCATCTTGGTGGTCAAGGACGTATATCTGGATATTTTGCGGCCCGCTCGCATTGATGACGCGCTTTCGGCGACAGTTGATATCGCCGAAATTGGACGTGCCAGTTTCCAGGTCCGTCAGGAACTGTGGCGGGGCTCGGATTGTCTGAGCAAGGCTGACGTGAAAGTAGCCTGTCTTCGAGCCACCAGTTTCAAGCCTTGCGGCTTGCCGGTCGATGTAAATCAGGCGCTGCAAAACGCGCATAAAAATTAAAAAAGCAGGAGAGTGTATGAGTTTCGTGAACGTAATTTTGCAAATGGCGGTAGCCCCCACACAGGCTTTGCCGGCTGAACCTTTGCAAGCAGCGGCAGCAGCGATTGCGCCGAGCCCCGGTTTGAATTACTGGGAATTGATAGCCCACGCAAGTTTTCCGGTGCAAGTCATTATCGGCTTGCTGGCAATAGCGTCGATTTTCAGTTGGGTAATCATTTTTTCGAAAATGCGCGTCTATGCCCGCGCAAACAAGGCGGCGGATGATTTCGAAGGTCGTTTCTGGTCGGGCGCCGAGTTGACGCAGTTGTATCGCGAAGCCACCGATCGCAATCATGATGTCTCCGGCCTCGAAGCCATTTTTGAATCCGGGTTCCGCGAATTTTCGCGTTTGCGCCAGAAGAAAAGCGTCGATGCCCGCGTACAGCTCGAAGGTGCGCAGCGCGCGATGAGAGCAACACTCGCACGCGAAGTGGATGCCCTGGAACACAATCTCGAGATGCTGGCGAACGTCGGTTCGACTGCTCCTTATGTAGGTCTTGTCGGTACGGTATTCGGCATCATGGTCACTTTCCACGGTATCGTGGTGAATAAGCAGAATACGATTGACGCCGTAGCGCCTGGTATCTCTGAAGCCTTGCTGGCGACGGCTATCGGCCTGTTCGTCGCGATACCTGCCGTATGGGCTTATAACCGTTACGCAACGCGCGTCGAAAGATTGAGTGTTCGCTATGAAAGTTTTGCCGAAGAATTTTCTTCCATTCTGCAAAGGCAAACCCATGTTGATTAATGTAGGAGGGCCCTTGGGCCCGACCAATCTGCCATTAACCCCGATGTTTTCATCGGGTCGTTAAGGAATTCGCCATGAGCACCGCATTTTCCACCCGCCACCGCAAGCGCCACAAACTGAAGGCCGAAATCAATGTCGTGCCTTATATCGACGTGATGCTGGTGCTGCTGATTATTTTCATGGCAACGGCACCGCTGTTGAATTTGGGTGTGGATGTCGATTTGCCGGACTCCAATGCCAAAGCCATCAACACTGATAAAAAACCGATCATCGTGTCGGTCAACGTCAATGGCGAATACAAGATCAAGATTGGCGACACTGACGGCGAAATCGTGAATGCCGCAACCCTGGTCGCAAGAGTCGAGCAGCTTACCCAAACCAACAAGGATTTGACCGTTTTCGTGGCTGGCGACAGGGATGCAAGCTACAGCAAGGTCTATGACGCCATGGTGCTTTTGCAACAGGCAAAAGTGGCACGTGTCGGCATCATGAGCCAGCCGGGACAAGGCAAATAATGCAAAGATCCAATGACACCCTGACAGGTTTCATTTTGGCGCTGGCATTGCATGCTGCGTTGTTGCTCGTGTTTTTCCTGAGCGGCTGGTTGTCGAGTACGGCAGTTGCGCCGGAGGCGAAAGGCGACCCCGTTGTTGCCAGCGTGATGATCAGCGCAGCCGATATCAAGCGTGCGCAAAAAGCCATCAGCCAATCGGAAGCCGCGCCGCCGCCGAGACCTTCGCAAGCCGTGCAGCCGAAGCCGGAGCCTAATCCGCAAACATCGGAAACTCCGCAACAGATGCAGGCGCAGGCACCCGTCATCGATCCGGACAATGAAGATCAGGAACGCATCAATAAACTGGCTATTCAGGAAACCGAGGAAAAAATTGTTGCGGAACGCGAGGCTCGTCGGCGCCAGGCGCAAATCGATTTGACTGACGATGTTTTAAAACAGCAGCAGGCGGAAAACAAGCAGCGTTTGCGCGAGCAGCAGTTGGCGCAACTGGAAGCCATTCGCCTGGCGCAGAAGTCGGCGGCGACGCGAACACGGATGGAAGACCAGCGTTTGCAGCAATTGCAGGACGTGCAGCAATCCGAACCTGTCCGCTCAACGGCAGCGCAGACGCAGCGTTCCACCGGCAATCCGAATGCGAACAATGATTTGCAGGCCCGTTACATGGCCGCCATCAAGGCGACGATTCATGGCAACTGGCATCATGAAAACAACGAGCCTTTGCAGCGTTGCCAGGTCGAATTCACGCAGGCGCCGGGCGGTGAAGTGATCGACGTGATTTTTCTGAGTTGCCCGTATTCACCCGAAGCGCGTGACCAAGCGGAACGTGCCGTTCGACTGACTCCGCTGCCCTATTATGGTTTTGAACCGGTGTTCCAGCGCCGTCAAACCTTTACACTTTGTTATCCCACCGAGCAATGCGAGAAATAAACCCATGAAGAATTTCTTCCAACGCCTGATGTGTCTCTGCTTTTTTCTTGCAGCGCCCTTGTCGGCACAAGTACTTGATCTCGGCGTGATTTCCGGTAATGAAGGTTCGTTGCCGATTGCTGTAGTGCCGATGGCCTACCAGGGAAAACTGGCGGCACCGGAAGTGCAAGTGGCGGATGTGATTCGCGCCGATCTCAATCGATCAGGCCAATTTCGCTCCATGCCTGAAGCGAGTTTGATCGCAAGGCCGACACGCGGCAGCGAAGTCAAATTCAATGACTGGCGTCTGGCCAAACAGGATTTCCTCGTGGTCGGCCGCGTACTTGACGATGCGCAGGGCAGTTATCGAATCGAATACGAACTGTACGACGTTGCGAAACAGGAACGCATGCTGGGTTTGTCATTGACCAGCCGTGCGAAAGGCTTGCGCGATGTGTCGCATCAAATCGCCGATCAAATCTACGAAAAAATACTCGGTGTACGCGGAGCATTCTGGACCCGCATCGCTTACGTGACTGCAAACGGTGTAGGCAAGAACATCAAATACTCCCTGATGGTGGCCGATTCCGACGGCATGAATCCGCAGAATGTCGTTACCTACTCCGAACCGCTGCTATCGCCGGCCTGGAGTCCCGATGGTCGCAAATTGGCCTATGTGAGCTTCGAGCGCGGCAATTCCACCATCTACATACAAGAGTTGAATACCGGCGCCCGCGAAATGGTTGCCAGCTTCAAGGGTATCAATGGCGCACCAGCGTTTTCGCCTGATGGTCGCCGAATGGCGATGACCTTGTCGAAGTCGGGCAATCCGGAAATTTACGTGATGGATCTGGCCAGCCGCAGCCTGACCCAGGTGACAAACCATTATTCAATCGATACCGAAGCCGTATGGTCCGCAGATGGGCAATCCTTGATATTTACCTCGGATCGCGGCGGTCGCCCACAGCTTTATCAAGTATCGGCAAATGGCGGTGAGCCGCGCCGCCTGAGTTTTTCCGGTGATTCGAATGCCAAAGCCAGCGTGTCCTACGATGGCAAGCGCATAGCATCGGCACAGGGCAAAGGCAGTGTCTACCGGGTCAGCATTCTTGACGTTGCATCCGGTAGCTGGCAGTCGCTTTCACCCGGTAATCTCGATGAATCGCCAAGCTTCGCGCCTAATGCCAGCATGTTGCTTTATGCTAACAAGGAAGGCCGCCGTGGCGTGCTTTATGCGGTTTCAGCCGATGGTCGCGTGCGTCAACGAATCGTGTTGGCCGACGGCGATGTCCGGGAACCTGCTTGGGGTCCGTTCAGGCAAAAGTGACATTAACCCTATTAAACTGAATATCATTCAATAACGCCAACACCACACCTTATATGAAAAGGGGATTTAGCATGAAAACCACCGCCCGCGTTTTAGTTGCATTGGCCGTCTGTCTGGCATTGGCTGCCTGTACCAAGAAAGTGAAGCCAAACGAAGAAACGAATAACAATAATAATTCCGGTAGCGACAACGGAGCTCAAACCAATCCGATGGCCGGTGATGGCGCCTATGGTCCGGAAGACCTTGATACAGATGCATGCCTGCGCCAACGCGTAGTGTATTTCGATTTCGATCAAGACGGTCTGAAGCCCGAGTTCCAGGCAGCAATCGCCTGTCATGCGAAATATCTGCGTGACCGCCCAAGCGCCCGCATGACGCTGGAAGGTCATGCAGATGAACGCGGCACCCGTGAATACAACGTGGCATTGGGCGAGCGCCGTGGCAACGCCGTATCGGCAGCCGTTCAAGGCAGCGGTGGTTCGGGTTCGCAAATCACAGTGACAAGCCTGGGTGAAGAACGTCCGACCTGTCTCGATTCAACCGATGATTGCTGGTCCAAGAACCGTCGCGTTGAAATCAGCTACTCAGTCAAATAAGCATGAAGTCTCTCTCCGCAACCCGCATTTGTTTCCTACTGGTGGCCTCATTGACCACCAGTAGCGTCTTTGCCCAAAAACAAAGCTTGGCAGAACGGGTGGCGGCGCTTGAGCAGAAATCTTCCGCGCAAACGCAAGGTGCAGGCCAGGCGAACGTTGAATTGTTGAATCGCCTCACGCAATTGCAAGCCGAAATGAAAGCGCTGCGGGACCAGGTGGAAACACTGCAAAACGAGAATATCCAGCTTAAGGAACGCAATCGCGTTCAATACATCGATTTGGATTCACGCATCAACAAATTTGAAACGGGCGGTGCCACGACGACAAGTTCGGTTGCCGCAATGCCTGCAACGAAACCGGCGGTCGTGAAGCCGGCAACAAAACCCGCGTTTCCCGCAGGTTCCGGCAATATGGTCTCGGCCGATCCTGCAAACGAAGAAGCCGCCTATGGCGTCGCCTTCGAAGCCTTGAAGCAAAAAGATTACGTCGAATCGGCACGCTTGTTCAAAAGTTTTATCGATACCTACCCGCAAGCACAACTTGCACCGAATGCATGGTATTGGCTGGGTGAAAGTTATTACGTCACCCAGAATTACGAAATCGCCCGCCAAAGTTTTGAAGGTTTGTTGTCGCAATTCCCGGATTCCAGCAAGGTGCCGGACGGCATGCTGAAGCTTGGTTATTGCCAGGCACAACTGGGCCAGAAAGATCGCGCCCGCAATACCTTTAACGAAGTCCTGCGCCTTTATCCAATGAGTGACGCCGCGCGCTTTGCACAAAGCCAATTGCGTGCCATGAATCTTGGACAATAAACGTTGTGGAAGCGGGTTCACCAGAACGTCTTAAACTGACGGAAATTTTTTTATCGGTGCAGGGCGAAGCGCGCAGCGTTGGCTGGCCGACGGTATTCGTACGACTGACCGGTTGCCCCTTGCGTTGCCAATATTGCGACACTGCTTATTCTTTTTATGGCGGCGAGTGGTGGAATATCGACGACATACTCATTGAAGTCGCCCGGCATGGAGCGCGCCATGTCTGCGTCACGGGCGGCGAGCCGCTTTCTCAAAAGCGCTGCATCATTTTGCTGAAAAAATTATGCGACGCCGGTTATGAAGTTTCGCTGGAAACCTCCGGTGCAATCGATATCGGCGAAGTCGATCCGCGAGTCAGCCGAGTCATGGATCTGAAAACGCCTGATTCCAAAGAGCAGCACCGTAATCGCCTCGAAAATATTCCCTTACTCAGGCAGCACGACCAGATTAAATTCGTGATCTGCAGTCCGGTGGATTACGAATGGGCAAAAACCATGCTGATGGAACATCGATTGGCCGATCGTTGTGAAGTATTGTTTTCACCCAGCTACACGGAAATAAAACCGCGAGATCTGGCCGAATGGCTATTGGCGGACAAGTTGCCGGTACGTTTCCAGATGCAATTGCACAAGCAATTGTGGGGCGAAGAAACTGGCCGCTAAGCCGTACATCCAATAAAATATATAAATGAATATTAAAAAAGCAGTGATATTGGTTTCCGGCGGCATGGACTCGGCTGTGACCATGGCGATCGCCAAGGAACAGGGCTTTCTTTGCCATGCCTTGAGCGTCAGTTATGGCCAGCGTCATAGTGCGGAGCTCAATGCCGCCAACGAGCTCGCCATTCTTCAAGGCGCGGCCGAGCACAAGACGGTTGTCGTGGATTTACGCAGTATCGGTGGTTCCGCATTGACCTCCGATATTGCCGTGCCTGAATCCGCCAGCGAAGGAATCCCCGTTACCTACGTGCCGGCACGCAATACCATCATGTTGTCGATTGCGCTCGGCTGGGCTGAAGTATTGGGCGCGAATGATATTTTTTGCGGCATCAATGCCGTCGATTATTCCGGCTATCCCGATTGCCGTCCGGAATTTCTTGCATCCTTCCAGAATTTGGCCAATCTCGCGACCAAGGCGGGTGTCGAGGGAGCGGGTTTGCGTTTGCATGCGCCACTGATCGCGATGAGCAAAGCCGATATTGCTCGGGAAGGAATTCGCCTCGGCGTCGATTTTTCACGCACGGTTTCTTGTTATCAGGCCGACGACAAGGGCCGCGCTTGTGGTCGTTGTGATGCCTGTCGTTTGCGCGCCGCGGGCTTTGACGAAGCGGGAATCGTTGATCCGACACGCTATGTTTAGCGCTATGTACAAGCTTGTCGGGCTTTAGAGTAATTATTACTTGCCCTTGGGGCGGAATTTGCCTAAAATTCGCGCTCTTGTTTGCACCTCCGCCAATCTGGCGCACAAATGCAAATGCAGATCAAAGTGCATAAGCACAGTTCGATTTAAGTGGGTCGTTAGCTCAGTCGGTAGAGCAGAAGACTTTTAATCTTTTGGTCGAAGGTTCGAATCCTTCACGACCCACCACTTTTCAGCTTCGGCCATATCCAAAGAACGCTCAATCTTTTGGTCGAAGGTTCGAATCTTTCATGATTGCCACTTTTAAATTCCGAGAATATGTGACGCTTTTCGCATGCAGAAACACATCTTTGTGACCAGCGTTGGCATCGGAATGTAGCTACACAACTACTCTATAATGCCCTACTACCTTGGCTGAACTGGTCATTGCAGGCCGACAAGAACTGAATGCAAGGGGATAGGGGTCCATGAATTTTAAAGATGTCTTCGCGCTGGCGAAGTCCATGAGTATTGTTCGCGGCCTGGTCAGGAAAGTGACGCCGAATGCATTTGCCATCCTATTGTTTTGTGTTGCTGGCCATACAGCTGCACAAACCCGCAATCCTGTCGTTGACAAAGAATCCGTCGCATCTAATGACGATACTAGACCTGCTTCCAGAGCGATACCGGCTATGCCTCAAGGCATTGGTTATCGAGCCGACGGAAAGTTGTACGGGGTTGGTGAGCGCAACAAACGCGCAAGGCGCATTACTTCCGACGGCAACATCAAAAGCATCGTTGACGGCCCAGCAAACGGAAATGCTAGTCCCGTCGACGCATCCGTGCCTACGATATCGATCGCGGACCTCACTGTCGTCGAGGGGAATGCGGGCAATACATACCCACATTTCACCGTTTCCCTCTCAGCACCAACGACGGTCGATGTGACCTTCGGAGCCTATACCACAGCGGGTTCGGCGACCTGGCATACCGACTTCACTGGCTTCAACCACGGGTACGCCGTGATTCCGGCGGGTCAGACCTCGCTTACACTGGAAGTGGGAATCTTTGGCGACTCCATACCGGAACCCGATGAGACATTCAGGGTCAATCTCACCGGTGTGAGCGGCGCGATCTTGACCATGGAAGGTGCCGAGGCGATTGGAAAGATCCTAAACGACGACGGGCCTGGGGGTTCGTCTGTAACGACGCTGAGTGTCGGCGATGTCAGTATCAGTGAAGGCAGCGATGGTACGAAGGTGGCGACTTTCACGGTGAAGTTGTCGGAGCCAGTCCCTGGTTCGGTTATTTACGACATCTCCACCAGTGATGGTACGGCAAAGGCCGGAAGTGACTATGTAGCGAACAGACTTTATTCCCAATTCATTGATAACGAGCCGAGGACGTTTTCAGTGACGATCAATGGCGATACGCTGCCGGAGGCCGACGAGACGTTCTACGTGACAATAAGCAACGTATTTGGGGTGGAAGTGAGGGATGGACAGGCGGCGGGCACGATCAGAGACGATGATCCCTCTTCTTTGCCGAGACTCTCGATCGCGGATGCCCGTGTTTTGGAAGGCAAGAGTGGCAGCAAATCCCTGGCTTTTACTGCAAGCCTGACCACTCCCTCGGTGATTCCGGTAAGTTTCAACGTCGCGACGAGCGATGGTACGGCGGTGGCGGGCGTTGACTACACGAGTACGACTCTAACGGGAATTTCTATTGCTCCGGGACAGGTTAGTACCGTGGTGAACATTCCGATCCTTGGCGACACGATTCCGGAAGCCAACGAGTGGTTTGCGCTTACGCTTGGCAATGTCTTGGGCGCCACGTTAAGTGATGAGAGTGTCACCGGACAGATACTTAACGACGATGGCACGATGCTGGTGTCGGCCCCGCAAGATCCCACTAGCCCTTTGGCAGACAACTACAGCACGGAGGCGGCGATCACGCCCGATGGCCGCTTCGTTGCCTTCTCGTCGCGCGCCAACAACCTGAGTTTCCCCTTTACTCCCGGTAGCTCCCCGACGCAATACGACGTCTACGTCCGCGACACTATCAATGGAACCACAACGCTGGTAAGTGCCGCCATCGGCGGCGGCCGTGGCAACCTGGATAGTAGTGATCCGTCCATATCCGATGATGGGCGATACGTCGTTTTCGTCAGCAATGCCAGCAACCTCGTCGCAAACGACAGCTACAACCGACACTATGATGTATTCCGCCGCGACATGCTCACGGGCACGACGGAACTGGTGACTGTTCCGTTCGATGGTGTAGGAGGCGGCAATGATGATTCTTCAGGGCCCAAAATCTCCGGAAACGGCCGCCATGTCGTGTTCACCAGCATGGCCTACAATCTGCTCGCTAACGACCTGAACTACGGCATCCCCGATGTCATGGTCCGCGACATGGAGACTGGTGTAACCAGTCTGGCTACCATCCCGTACGATACGAGTCGAGGAGGCACAGGAGGAATGCCCGGGGTTGCGATCTCTCGTGATGGTCGCTACATCGGATTCGCGTCACGGCACGCCAACCTGGTACCTTTTGACTATCCCTGTCCGCCAGACTTTCCATGTACGAAGGCGTACTGGCGTGACATGGTCACCGGCATCACCCAATGGGTGGCTGTTTGGTCGGATGGCGATGAAATGTACCCCGCCAGCAGTAACGTGTCGTCGATTTCTCCTGACGGGCGCTGGGTCAGCTTTAATTCGAACCTCAATAAGCTCCTCTATCCCAACGATGGCTTCGGCGATGTGTTCATTCGCGACATGCAAAATTTCGACGTGTACGTGGTGTCCCAGGGCATGGGCGGACAGCTTTCTAATCAGACTTCCTCGTCAGCAGCTATATCGCCAGACGGCACTCAAATTTCCTTCAGATCGAATGCAAGCAATCTGGTTGAGAACGATACCAATGGTGTTTCGGATATTTTCGTTCGCCCTCTCGCAGGTATCGGTATTACCAGACTGACTGCCGCGGCGGATGGCGTCAGTCAAGCGAATGACGAAAGCTTTTACACTGCCTCATCGAACGACGCGCACCGTGTCGCCTTCGCTACCAGAGCAAGCAATCTGATAGTGGGTGACACGAATGGGGTTGACGATATAGTCCTATTCCAGGACGGCGTTTCCCCGCCACGATTGAGCATAGGCGACGTATCAATTAGTGAGGGCAATAACGGTACCAAGGTGGCGACCTTCACGGTCGGTTTGTCGGAAACCTTGAGCAGTGCGGTGTCGTACAGCATCACCACGTCCGATGGTACGGCGACGGCAGGCAGCGACTATGTAGCCAGAAGTTTGAATAACGAATCGATCCCGGCTGGTAGCACGAGCAAGACTTTTTCGGTGACGATCAATGGCGACACAACGGCCGAGCCTAGCGAAACATTCAATGTCTCGATCAGTAATGTCGCAGGTGCAGCACTGGCCGATGGCCAGGCCACAGGTACGATAGTGAACGACGACGGAGCCATGTTGCCGACACTCAGCGTTGCAGATGTCTCGATACGTGAAGGTAACAGCGGTGTAAGCGTGGCCACCTTCACGGTCTTGCTTTCCAGAGATGCGCCGGTTGGTGGAGTCAGTTTCAACATCGCCACCGGCAATATCCGCTCCACAGGCAACGTGGCAACTGCCAACAGCGACTTCGCGACGGTGGGCTCGAAAACGATCATGATTGCCGCCGGTGAGACCAGCGCAAGCTTTGCCGTCAAAATATTGGGCGATACGCGTATGGAGGGTAATGAAGTATTCAACGTCATTATCAGCAATGCCAATGGTGCAACTATTGCGAGGGCTGAGGCTGTGGGCATGATCATTAATGACGACTATGCCTCGTTGCAGGATTCGAACAACGATACAACAACCCCAGATGGCATTACCGCCATTGCCGCAATTCAAGGCAGTGGCATGCTTTCGCCGTTGATGGGCGAACACGTGACCGCCCGTGGTGTAGTCACCGCAGTACGGCAAGACGGGTTCTTCCTGCAAGCGCCGGATTCCGAACGGGATGCCGATCAAGCCTCATCGGATGCGATATTTGTATTCACCGGCACGTTGTCAAACAAAAAAGCTTCGCGTGGCAATTTGGTCGAAGTCTCCGGTCAGGTTCGGGAAGTGGCCTATCATTCGCGTCAAAAGGAACTCAGCACAACTTCGATTGAAGCTGCGCAAGTGACCTTGCTTGCGTCAGGACACAAACTGCCGCAACCGATTGTATTAAATGCCTCCATGCTCAGATCCGATCGCGCGGCCACTTGGTTGGAACGCTTCGAAAGCATGCGTGTTTCAATGCCGAAGATGTTGGTCGTGTCGCCAGTGGGAGGACGCATCAATGATGCCACTGCCGCGTCTGTTTCCGATGGTCGTTTCTACGGCGTGGCTTATGGGACAGCAAGGCCCTTCAGAGAGCCTGGTATTCCCGCCAGAAAAATCGCAACGCTAGGTGGTGTTGGCAAAGTGACGGTGTTTGACGAAAATCCCGAACGCTTGCACGTTGACAGTCTGGGGCAGGCTGGGTCCATCGCAATGTCCGTGGATGTGGGTGATGTCATCAGCGGTGTTGCCGGAATCCTTGCCCAAGCGAACGATTCCTACAGCCTGTTTACTGATACGGATGCTAAATTTCATGTAGCATCGGGTGCCACTCCGCGCTCTGTCAGTGTACCGCTTGCTTCCGATTTCACCATTGGCAACATCAACGCACGGCGTTTCTTTGATGACGTTGATGACCTCGAAGTCAAAGAGCCGGTGTTGACGAAAAATGCATACGCATTGCGTCTGGCCAAGACAGCCAACGCCATCTGCGATTACATGCATAGCCCCGACATCGTCGGCATCGCTGAAGTAGAAAAACAGTCCACGCTTTCCGATCTGGCCGAAGCGGTGAATAGCAATGCAGGCAATGTGTTGTTCCCCGGCGCGTGCCAAAGAAATCCTGCTTACAGTGCGTTGATGAACAAGGGCAATGTCGGTAACGGCAGCCTTGGTTTTCTGGTAAGTACAGTCAATGTGCGTCCTGGAGTTCCACGGGTAAAGGTGCTGGGTGTCATTGAAGAAGGTAGATCTGCGCGATTCAAGCGTATTGATGGTAGCAGCGAAGCCTTGTTTGAACGTCCGCCTTTGCTGTTGCGCGCGCAGCTGAATAAAGCAAAAGGCGATAGCGAGACGCTGACGGTGATCGTCAATCAATTGCAATCAGTTGCCGCAATCGATGATTCCGAACCAGCTTCCTATGGCTGGCCGACCAGAGCGGATTATGCTGACGCCAAACGTCGTGCGCAGATGCAATTTCTAGCTGCGTTGCTGGATGCGCGGCAATCCCTTCACGAGCATGAGCGTATTGTCATGATGGGGGGCTTTGAAAGCAACGAGTTCAGCAATGGTAAGGATGATCCGATGGGGCTGATTGCCAGTCCTCTGATCAAGCCTGAAGGCTTGACCTTGGCCGGTGCCGTACCGACTAGACAGCCATTGAGCAACATGACCTTGCTGATGCCGAAAGCCGAGCGCTACTCGGTAAGCCGCGACGGCAATGCCGAGGCGCTGGATCATATTCTGGTCAACCAGGCACTGATCAACAGCCGCTTCCTTCTACGTACGGAATTCGCCCGCATCAACGCTGATTTCGGCGAAGATAACGCGGGCGATTTCAGCGTGCCTGTACGCGTGTCGGAGCATGACGCGGTGGTGTTGTATCTTTCGGAAAAAGGCGGGGAAAAGCGGCCGGAGTAAATATTCGTCTGAATTCCCGGTCCTCGATCCCGGCCATGGCCGCGCGTAATTGACGCGGCCGACCGAGCGGGCAGCCGAGGGTTAGCCTGAAGACTGGAACGCGCAAGACTATCTACGCCGACACTTTTCCATAATCAACGCTTACAAAATTTATTCCAACAACGCCTTCAATTCCCAGGCATTACGCTCGTGTCGCGTGATTCGTCTGGCGACGAGTTCCTGCGTTGCCGTGTCGGTCGTCAATTCGGCAAAGTTGTAAACCTGCCTGGCGGATTGTGCCGCGATGGTTTGGTCTTGCACCAGTTGACTCACCATTTCACGCCATTCCAGTACTTCGGCTTCTTCGCGGATATTGGAAAGCGATAATAATTGGCTTAATGCCGTAGGTGCCGGGTTGCCCAAAAAACGGATTCGCATCGACATTTCCTCAATCGCGATTTCCATGTCCTTGTGCTGCAGAATGAACATGGGACGCAAGGAGGCGGCGAACGGACCGGTGATGTTCCAGGCGAATGCCCGCGTCTTGATCGAAAGCACGACGGCATCGGCCATCGCGAACACCAGTGACTCGGCGATTCTGCGTCGATCCGTACTGCGTACTATGCTTTCAACCGTGCTCGACATTCGAAGTCCTGGTTTAAGGTATGGCTGTCTTGCAGCAAGTGAGGTAGCCATTTGGAACAAAACTGCGCTGCTTCGGGCTAATGCCGCCATGAATTTTCATTACGGATGCCCTCCAACAATGTGACAATAGGCAGCTTGGCAATTCCCGCGCAGAGTCAGTCAACATATTAATCAAGATACTCCGCTTTTTCTGAATGACAAGTCACATTTCAAGCCATATTCCGAGCGCTTTGCCAGCCACCACCTTCACATGAAAACGACGCCAAACGACAGCATGAAACCGGCACGGCCGGATCTGAAACTTGCCATGAGCCGCGACCAATCCCGGCTGCATGGCCTGTGGTCGAAATATGCTGCCAAACAGGATGCGGCCTTGCTGTCGCCGTTCCAGTCGGCCTATCAAAAATCCTGCGATGAAAAGTCCCGCCGTGCCGAACAAGCACCGATTCCGGTTTTCGACCAGGATTTGCCGGTAGCGCGTGAAGCCGAAAAAATCATCGAGCTGATCGGCAAGCATCAGGTGGTCGTGATTGCCGGCGAAACCGGCTCTGGCAAGACCACCCAGTTGCCCAAGCTCTGTCTGGCGGCAGGCCGTGGTCAGGCAGGGATGATTGGCTGTACCCAGCCACGGCGAATTGCGGCGCGCGCCGTTGCGCGACGCGTTGCCGAAGAGCTGAATGTCCCGATGGGGAGTGCGGTTGGCTATCAGGTTCGCTTCACCGAACAAGTGGGTGAAAACACCTATATCAAATTCATGACCGACGGCATTTTGCTGGCCGAAATCCATTCGGACAAATGGCTGTCGCGCTACGACACCCTGATTATCGATGAAGCGCACGAGCGCAGCTTGAACATCGATTTCCTGCTCGGCTATTTGCGCAATCTGGTTACCAAGCGCCGCGATCTGAAAATCATCATTACTTCGGCAACGATCGATACCGAACGTTTCTCGAAACATTTTCACGATGCCCCGATCGTCAATGTAGAGGGCCGAAGTTATCCGGTGGAAACCCGCTATCGCCCCGTCGGCGAGCAACAGGTTTTATCGGATGAAGGCGAAGACGCGCTGCAAGCCAGGGAAGATGTTTCCGTCAGTGATGCCATTCTTCGTGCGGCGGATGAAATCACCCGCGAAGACCCGATGGGCGACGTGTTGGTATTCCTGCCGGGTGAGCGCGAAATTCGCGATGCACATTACCTGCTCGAACGGAAAAAATATCGCAATACCGAAATACTTCCCTTGTATGCACGGCTATCGGTAAAAGACCAGGATCGTGTTTTCAATCCCGGTCCGCAGCGTCGCATAGTGTTGACCACGAATGTGGCGGAAACATCGCTGACGGTTCCGCGTATCCGCTACGTAATCGATCCGGGTTTTGCCCGCATCAAGCGTTACAGTCCGAGACAGAAACTGGATCGTCTGCATATCGAACCGATCTCGCAGGCGAGTGCGAACCAGCGTCAGGGACGTTGTGGCCGTATCGCTTCGGGTATTTGTTATCGCCTTTACTCGGAAGCGGATTTCCAGTCGCGTCCGGAATATACCGACCCGGAAATTTTACGGGCATCCTTATCCGGCGTTATTTTGCGCATGCTCAGTCTCGGGCTCGGTCGGTTGGAAGACTTCCCGTTTATCGATGCTCCCGATTCCAAAGCGATTGCCGATGGCTGGCAGCAACTTACCGAATTGGGCGCTGTCGACAAGCAAAGATTGCTGACCGACACCGGCCGGCAAATGGCGAAGTGGCCGATCGACGTGAAATTGGCGCGCATGCTGATTGCGGCAAAACAGCATGATTGCCTTCGCGAGATGATGATCATCACCTCGTATCTTAGTATCCAGGATCCCAGAGAGCGTCCAGCCGATGCCCGTGAAGCGGCCGACCGGGCGCATGCGGAATTTACCGATCCGCAATCGGAATTCATCGGCATTCTGAAACTCTGGGATGCCTACAAAAACGCCCACGAAGAATTCACGCAATCGAAACTGCGCGGCTGGTGCGAGAAAAAATTTCTCGGCTTTCTGCGGATGCGGGAATGGCGCGAACTGCA
>Ga0208628_1000109_pt1 | contig 49874 bp, 45 predicted proteins | sample LakWasMet16_LOW5_2_FD_183864 | JGI IMG/M metagenome (GOLD analysis project Ga0208628, IMG submission 183864) | Freshwater sediment methanotrophic microbial communities from Lake Washington under simulated oxygen tension - Sediment Metagenome... | ecosystem: Environmental > Aquatic > Freshwater >... | reverse complement strand
ACGGAGCAACTGTATCAACACAATCAGGCTTAATGGCAGGTTCTTATACATATACAGTAACAGATGCAAATGCTTGTACAAAAACACAGGCATTAACTATTACAGAGCCAGCAGCAATTGTAACAACAAGTGCGGTAACAAATGCATTATGTAATGGAGGAACAGGTTCTGCAACAGTAACAGCAACAGGCGGAACAGGTGCTTATACATATTTAGCATCAAACGGAGCAACTGTATCAGCACAATCAGGCTTAATGGCAGGTTCTTATACATATACTGTAACTGATGCTAATGCTTGTGAACAAACACAATCATTATCAATTACTGAACCAACAGCAATTAACCTATCAGCATCAGCTAGTAATGCAACAATTTGCGCAGGAGCTTCAAGCACATTAACTGCAAACGCAACAGGTGGAACAGGAACAATTACTTATACTTGGGTTTCAGGACCAACAACTAACGTTAATACTGTTACTCCAACAACTACAGCTGTTTATACAGTTGATGTAACAGATGCAAACAATTGTGCTACAACATCGACAGTAGAAGTAACTGTAAATTCTTTACCAACTGTATCAGTAAACTCAGGAACTATTTGTGCAGGCCAATCATTCACAATGGTACCGTCAGGAGCAGCTACTTACACTTATTCAAACGGAACAGATGTAGTAACACCAACGGCAAATGATTCATACACAGTAACAGGAACAGATGCAAATGGATGTGTAAGCGCAGCAGGAGCTGTAAGTACAGTAAGCGTAAACGCTTTACCGGTATTAACAGCAGTAACAAATAATACATTGTTATGTGTTGGTCAAACAGCAACCTTATCAGTTAGTGGAGCAACAACTTATACTTGGAGCACGACAGATAATACAACTTCAGTTGCAGTATCACCAACAGTACAAACAACTTATACAGTAAATGGTACAGATGCAAACGGATGTTCAAATAACACAACTGTTACACAAGATGTAAGTGCATGTACAGGAATCGCAACATTATCAAATGATGCATCAATTAATGTATATCCAAATCCAAACAATGGATTATTTGTTATAGAGTTAACATCAACATCTAAAGTAACGATTATGAATGCATTAGGACAAGTAGTTATTGCTGAAACATTTGAAGCAGGTAAGCACACTGTAAATATCAATAACGAATCTACAGGAGTTTATTTTGTGAAAGTGATGACAAACAACAAACAACAAATAATAAAAGTGATTAAAGAATAATCATCAGATTATCTATATTAAAAAGCCCTTATCATTTGATAAGGGCTTTTTTAATTTTTAAAAATAGGGTTAATACTATACTCCAAACTGAGTAAAGTGATGATCGATGTGTTTGTAAAATTGATTACTCCATTCTTTAGCCGTCATAGCGCCAAACGAAGAACTTACTTTTCCATCAAAAAAAGCAATACCGTTTGCCTCTGTTTTTTTAACATTATCAATAAAAATTGATTTTTCTTTTTCAAAATCACGCTCGTTAGTAATAATAAATACAGGTGCTGTATGTGAGTTTTTCTTGTAAGGCTTATCGTTAGTAACAAGCGGCTTTACCAATAACTTCAATAAGATTCTTGTAAAGAAATTTGCTGGCGATTGAATTTTGTCGTAAGCTAAATCATATGTTACATTTAAATGCGCTAGCATTTGTGCTACATTCATTTTGCCCCATTGAGGCTTGCTCATGTAATTTAATTTCTCTAAACGCTTAAACGTTTCTTCAGTTGTTTTAGGGTCGAAGGTATTTAATACTGACATGTTTATGAATTTGTTTGAATAGAATTTGTATGTGTTGTTTCTTTCTTTGATTTGAATATCATATAAATACCTACTAATATAAACGGAATACTTAAAATTTGCCCCATATTAATTGGTAAGGCATTTTCAAATGATTCTTGATTTTCTTTCATAAACTCCATACAAAAACGGAAACCAAACATTAAGACACAAAATAATCCAAACATAAAACCTTTGCCGAAATCGTTACGTTTATTTTTCCAAAGCCAGTAAAATAAAACGAATAAACAGAAATAAAAGATTGCTTCATATAGTTGTGTTGGATGACGAGGTAATTCATCTACTTGATGAAACACAAACGCCCAAGGCACATCAGTTGGTTGGCCAACGATTTCCGAATTCATTAAATTTCCAAAACGAATCATAAAGGATGCAAATGGAACCACCACAATTAATCGATCAAATAACCACAACCAACTTTCTTTTGTTTTACGACAATACAACCACATACCGATGATAATTCCAATACCGCCACCATGGCTTGCTAAACCACCTTCATACACTTTCAATATATCTAATGGATGAGTAGAGTAGTAGGGGAAATCATAAAACAAACAGTGGCCTAAACGAGCCCCTAAAATGGTTGCTAAAACTATATATAGTGTTAAAGTATCTAATTGTTTTTCAGTTCGTCCTTCTGCTTTATAAATACGATTCATAAAAAAATGACAACCAATAAAGGCCACTGCCCATGACAAACCATACCAACGTACTGGCCAATCAATACCAGGAATAGTAAAAATTTCGGGACTCGGATTCCAATTTATAAAGAGTGATAACATACAACAAGTTTAAGATAATTTTTTAAAAACAGAGGTTAATATTTGTTTAATTATCTTCCTCTACATCTATTCTAAATTTATGTAAAAATCGATGAACAATAGGGCCAAAAATAACAGCGACACTGGTTAAAAACGCTACACCACTATAAATAGCATATAATGACGAAAACCACTTGGCTCCATCAGTTTCAGCTCTATCTACTGGCCCCATCCCTGTTAAAATCATACTGGCATTTACTAAACTATCCAACCAAGGAATATTAAAAAAGTAGTGATAACCTACCACGCCAATTCCCAAAGAGATAATTAAAAAAATAGTTCCTAAAGCAATACTTTTAAGGAGTTTGCTATAAAAATGGGTTTTATGTGGAAGCTTTTTGGTTGTCATTGATTAATCTAATTGAAAACAACAATATTTAATATCTTCACCTCGTCCTGTAAACAATGTTTCGTAATAGGTTTTAATGCGAGTTAATTCCTCTCTTCCTTCAGGACAGTTTTTATATAAATCGTTGGTAGAAAACAATAAAGGCAAGTTCCTTTCTTTAATCACGTCCATGGTATATTCGTAAAAAAAAGTACTGTCTGTTTTTAAATGAACCAGACCGCCCGGTTTTAATATTTTTTTATAGCGATTCAAAAAGAAATCAGGATTGGTTAATCGTTTACGAGCTCTGTTTTTTTGTGGTTGTGGGTCGGGGAACGTAATCCATATTTCAGACACTTCATTTTCGGCGAAACATTGGTCGATAAAATCAATACGAGTTCTTAAAAAGGCCACATGACTCATCTTATTTTGCATCGCTTTTTTGGCACCTGTCCAAATACGGTTGCCCTTTACATCAACTCCAATAAAATTTTTAGAGGTATTGTTTTCCGATAAACCAATGGTGTATTCGCCTTGTCCGCAGCCTAATTCTAATACAATAGGGTTTTGGTTATTAAACATTTCTTCATGCCATTTTCCTTTTTTTGCAAACCCGTTCGGAATGTCAAAATGATGAAAAGCAAGGGTATTAGAAAAGGTATTTAGTTCGGCAAATTTTTCGAGTTTGTTAGGCATAATGGTAATAAAATTGGCTAAGGTACAAAATTAGATAATGATTTAATAATGCCATTTTTTGCGCCGAAATTGTTACATTCGTGTACGAATTTATGACTATGAGCTATACCTATAACAAAACAAAGATTGTGGCCACAATGGGCCCATCTACAGAAAATATTGCTGTACTAGAAGAACTATTTAATGCGGGATTAGATATCTGTAGAATTAACTTTTCTCATGGAGACTACGAACCAATTAAACACGTAATTGATAATATTAGAATTTTAAATAAAAAATTAAATCGCCACGTTGGTATTTTAGGAGATTTACAAGGGCCTAAATTGCGAATTGGTAAAGTAAAAGATAATGCCGTTGAATTAGTAAATGGCCAAGAAATTATTATTACCACAAAAGAAAGTGAAGGAACAGCCGAACGTATTTTTATTACGTATCCTCAATTTCCGCAAGATGTGGCAGCTGGAGAATTAGTATTAATTGATGATGGAAAAATTACTTTAAAGGTTATTGAAACTAACCGTAAAGATGAAGTACGTTGTATCATTATTGCAGGCGGAACTTTATCTTCTAAAAAAGGAGTGAATCTACCAAACACAAAAATATCTTTACCATGTTTAACATTAAAAGATTTACGTGATTTAGACTTTGCTTTAGAAAATGATTTCGAGTGGGTTGGTTTATCCTTTGTGAGAAGTGTTACAGATATTGTGGAATTAAAAGACATTATTCGCTCAAAGAAAAAAAATGCGCGTGTAATTGCTAAGATTGAAAAACCTGAAGCGATTAAAGAGATTGATAAAATTATTGAAGTAACAGATGGCGTGATGGTAGCTCGTGGAGATTTAGGTGTTGAGATGCCAATGGAACAAGTGCCTTTATTACAAAAGATGATTGTAAACAAATGTATTGCTGCTTCTAAGCCTGTTATTATTGCTACACAAATGATGGAAAGCATGATTACAGCATACACACCTACTCGTGCAGAAGTTAACGACGTGGCTAACGCTGTGTTAGATGGAGCGGATGCGGTAATGTTAAGTGCAGAAACATCTGTTGGACGTTATCCAGTAAAAGTAATTGAATATATGCGTCGTATTATTACACAAATAGAAAGCGATGACCGTATTTATTATAAGGAGCATGAGCCTGAATTAAAAACAGTAACTTATATTACTGATAGTATTTGTTATAATGCCAGTGTCATGGCAAAACAAGCAAATGTATCTGCAATTATTTCTATGACACATAGTGGTTATACTGCGTTTAAATTAAGTAGCCATAGACCGAAAGCAAACGTGTATATTTTCACAGATAATAAATCGTTATTAAACGCTTTAAGTTTAGTGTGGGGTGTGCGTGGTTTCTTTTATGATAAATATGAAAGTACCGACCAAACTATTTCTGATTTAAAAGACTACATCAAAGATGGCGGTTTTGTAAGAGCAGATGAATTGGTTATTAATTTAGCAAGTATGCCAATGAAAGAAAAAGGCAGAACGAATATGTTGAAACTGAGTTATATTCAGTAACAGATAAAAATTTAAAAAGGGTAGCATTTTGCTACCCTTTTTGTTTAACCCTATTTAGAAACAAAAGGTTATTGATAATGCCTTATTACAGAATCAATCTTGCCTAAAATCATTCATATCTCGTCTATCCTTTTTTGTTGGCCTACCAGCACCTCGGTCGCGTTGCATATTGGGCATAAAAAACACCGATGGCATTTGCTCTAGTTTCTCTATGGGAGGAGAATGATCAATATAATTTTCTTTTGCTATTTCATAGCTTTGGCGTTTATCAATAATTCCAGTGACTTCAATAATTTTTTTAATGCCTTGAGGGAAAGACATGGTGTAACGCTCTCCAATTTTTACAATGTGCGCTGCTTTAATGATTTCATCATTTAGTTTTACCTTATTGCCTTTAATAGCAGCACTAGCTAACGAACGTGATTTATACATTCGTATAGCCCACAAATAACTATCTAGTCTAATATTCTTATTTTCCATTCATTAATGATATCATCACGTCAATACGTGAGACATTTATTTTTGTTTATCTAATACTTCTTTAGCCCTCACACTATAAAAACCTTTGTTGTTTACAATATACTGTAGTTGTTTAAAGGCTTCGTCTGTTTGTTTTAAATTTAATAAACATAAGGCTTGGTAAAACTCAGATTCCTGATGAAATATATTATTAACGTTATCTATGTTTTTTTGAAAAAAGTTTTTTGCTACAGCATACTTTCCTAATTGATAATAACACATGCCTAAATAAAACTGCGCATTGGCGTCATCATGATTAAAGTCGTAGAGGATGGTTAATTCTTCAATACAATTGACAATGTTTTTTGAGCTAAAAAAGCGCATCGCTTGTTTAATTATTTTGTGCGCTAAGTATGAATTTGATTTATGTAAATAAGCCGTTTCTATATCAGCCTTACTTCCATATTGAGCAGAAACACCCGTATTTATATTTAAATCAATAGCATAGCTATTTTTAAAATAGTACATACGATAGTTCGTTACTTTTAAATTATGTATAAATACAACTGGCGCATTCGCTGTAAATTGAAAAACAATATCTTCCTCTTCTTCTTTTTCAGGAAGCGCCATATTTAATGGCTTACTGGGTAATGTTTCTAATACTTCTGGAGCATTTATTTCTTCAATATGATTAGCAATGGTATTGTAATGTTCTATTTCTTTTGTTTCAATTTTTGGAAATACAGTGTCAGTAGAGACTATTTTGTTTTCTAATGTATGTTGAGCTTTTTCTTCCTCTAACGATTGATAAACTGAAGGATGATTTTTGTTTTTTTGAAAGATGACAAAGAAAACTGACACTCCAATTAATAAACCACACAATACACTAATAAAAATTGTATTAAAAGAGCCAGAGCTTCCTGTTGTTTTTTTATCAATTTTCGAGGTAAGTTTTTCTAACTCGAGGCTCGAAACATTAAATTGTTCAAGTGCCACTGAAGACAAATAACTTAAATCTGTTTCTTGCATACTTATTTCTAAAGAACGTTGCTCATCTTTAGTTAAGTTGTTTTGTTTAGATATGTTGTTTGACTTATGCATTTGGTTTATTTAAACGGGTTTGTTCTTCAATCAATAATTTTAAATTTCGTTTACCATTTTGGATAAAACTTTTTATTTCATTTAAACTAAAAGTGGTTTCGTTGGCAATATCTTGGTAGCTTTTATTTTTAAGATAGAACAACTCAACGCATACTCGTTGATTTTCTTTTAGTTTTGGTAAACAATCTTTCATTTTCTCTAACAACACATCATCGTTTACCGAATTTATTTTTTCTTCTTGCTCGTAATTTGGGGCCTCATATTCAAACTCATAATACGATTTAATGTTTTTTGATTGAGATTTTGTTTTTCGTATTAATGAAATACAATGGTTTCTAACCACAAAACTTAACCAGCCTTTAAAATTATCAATCTCTCTATTATTGATATCTAATAGTAGTTTTTCAAACAATTGCATGGTTGCATCTTGAGCCTCGTCTTTATCTTGCAAATAAAATAAGCAGGTACCATACACAACAGAAACGTGTTTTTTAAATAAATCGGCAAACAACTCTTTATTGCCACTTTGCTTATAATGCCTAAGTAGTTCCTCGTCGCTGTTATATTCTTTTTTCTTAAAAAGCCACATATCTAATTAATAGACGCACACCCTAAAAGATTCCATAAAAATATTTTTTATTAATTTTTTATGGAAAGGGATATGCTTCACGTCTTAAAGTTAAAGAATGCATTCTGAATAAATGAAGTTTAACCATTAAAAAATAGAAATTATGAAAAATTTAAAACAAACCATTCTGCTAGGGTTATTATTAATAGGGAGTTTAAGTGTTTTTTCACAAGGATCTTCTGGGGTATTAAAAGGACAAATATTAAATACTGACAACGAACCTGTTTTTGGTGCAACGATTAAAATATTACAAGGGGGCGTTTTAATTGGAGGAACAGATACTGACGAAAAAGGCATGTATACCTATAAACCTTTAAACGCAGGAAGCTATGACGTGTTAATTTCGAGTGTAGAAACGCAAACAAAAAGGGTTACAGATGTACGGGTAAGTTCAGAAAAAACAACTTATTTAGATGCTACTGTCTCTACAAATATGTTGGATGATGTTGAGGTTGTGGCTTATATTAAGCCAGTGATTGATAAAACCTTTATGGATATAAAAGAAATATCGGCTGAGGATTTTTTACATATGGCAGTAGATAGAGGAAATATAGTAGATGCCATAGTGAACATCTCTTCTGAAGCTACACAAGATGCGAACGGAGATTTACACGTAAGAGGAGGCAGAGGAGATGCTACTGCATTTATTGTTGACGGCATGAAATCACCTACTATTAATGGAGTGGCCGCATTATCAGTGGAAAATGTTGCTATTATTACAGGTGGTATTCCGGCACAATACGGAGATGTAACCAGCGGTGTTATTGTAGTAACAACAAAAGATTACTTCGGCGCTATTCAAAGCAAACGTATGCGTGAAAATTATATCATGGCAAATAAAGAGCGTATTAAAAGAGAAAAATCAGCACTACAAATGGAAAAACAACGTAAAAAAGAAATTGAAGAAGAATTACGATTAGAGGAAGAAGCCAAAAAGAATGGTTTATAAAATAAAAAAGCCCTAGTGTTTACTAGGGCTTTTTAAATAATAAAAATTTAATTTATTTTTTGTAAACCATCACATTAAATACAAATGGTTGAATTTTTTTAATTTGTTCGCTACGCTTTAAACCTCTTAAATTAGAGCGTTTTGTTACTAGGATTAAATCTTTTTTCAAAGAATCGTTTTCTAACTTATCAATAGTTTGTTTGATAAAATTAGATTTAATAGCAAATCCTGTCGCTTCAGCAGAGCTTTGTTTTCCACGAATGACACCAATAATGTTTCCTTGTTCATCCATTAACGGACCACCACTATTACCTGGGTTTACAGGAATAGATATTTGGTACATGGTTGTGTCATTATTAAATCCAGTCATCGAACTTAAAGCGCCTTCACCATAAACAGCATCTCTGCGAGGATAACCTAAAGTAAAAATTTTGTCTCCAATTTCGGATGCATTGTCTTTGAAAGAGAAGGGGAAAGCTATATTTTTAATTGCTTCAATATTGTCTATTTTATAAATAGCAATATCTAATGAAGGCTCACTTGCAATTAATTTTGCAGAAGCCCTATCTAAAACACTATTAGTAACAAACACAGAATCTGCATTTTTTACCATATGGTAGCTAGTAATAAAGTAACCTTTATTGTTTAGCGCAAAACCCGTTCCTTCAATATTTGCTGGAGCATAATTTTTTATACGCTTATTTGTTGCCCCAGTTATACCTTCAATAATCGCGTCTTGAGAATATTTTAATTCTGTCACATCACGCTTTAAATCAGTAATGGCATTTCCTTGTTGTTTCAATAAATAACCGCCCGTACTTAAAATGGTAACAGTACTAATAACAGCTATAACAGCAACCGATGCTGCCACAGCAAACGTTTTACCGTGTTTTTTAATGAAAGTTTCTTCTGGTTTTATAGATACTATTTTTGCATCACTGCCAAATTCTTGTTTATGGATAGTAGCTAAAATTTGCTTTAAGTGAGTACGTTGTTCGTGTTGGTTAATGCCTTCGATTAACGTTTTATGTTTTTCAAAAGCAGTAGCGAATTCCGAATCCGTTTTTAAACGTGATTCAAATTCGGTTTTTTCTTCAGCACTTAAAGTTCCAAAAATGTAATTATCAAATAAATCTATTGCTCTCATCTCTTGTTTCCCTTTCTATATTCTAGTTTTCAAAAAAATATCGCTTCAATCGTTGTAAACATTTATACTTCTGCGTTTTTGCATTGTCTGAATTGGTATATCCAAATTTCTCAGATATTTCATCCATACTCAACTTATATATGTAGAAGTCTTTTAATAGTGTTTTGCAAGGCTCACCTAGGTTTTCCATACAAGCATTCATTTTCTCAATATCCGATTCCTTTTTCAGGTGATCTGTAATTTCATCGGACACATCTACTACCTCATTTTCTTCGTCTTCCCTAAAACGAGCTAAATGACCACTTCCTCTTAATTGCTTTAACCAAAGGCGCTTAGCAATCGAAAAAATAAAGGTTTGTAGCTGGCAATTAAGTTCAAACGCAGGCTTCTGAACATTTTCATATAAAACAATAATTGTTTCTTGATAAATGTCGGCAGCAGCTTCGCTATTACCACTATTGTTTACAACATATTTAAGAACGAGGTTATAATACTTTTTGTATAAAGCGCGCAACACCGCATCGTTGTTATGCTTGAGCCCTTCAATAAATTCAAGGTCTGTGTACGCTACTTTCGACATAAAGTCTTTGTTTACATTAATACCTAAAGGGGCTAAAGGTAACCTCGTTGGATATGATTTTTTAAATTAAGTTATTGATTTTCAAATAGATAATCTTATTTATTCATTAAGCTTTCTATTTCATCCGCTTCTAAAGGAATGTTTTTCATCAAATCATCATTTCCTGTTGGAGTTATTAAAATATTGTTCTCTAAGCGAATACCCAAACCTTCTTCTGGAATATAAATTCCAGGTTCGCAAGTAAACACCATACCTGCTTGCATTGGTTCTGCAAAAAATCCAACATCATGCACGTCTAACCCCAAGAAGTGAGAAGTACCATGCATGAAATATTTTTTATAAGCTGGCCAAGCAGGATTTTGATTTTTTACTTCGTCTGATTTTATTAATCCTAATTGCAATAATTCTTCCGTCATTAAATCTCCAACAGCTTTGTTATATTTTTCAAATGTATTACCAACAACTAACATTTTTGTAGAAGCTTTCATCACACGTAAAACAGCATTATAAACTTCTTTCTGGCGCGGTGTATATTTTCCGTTTACAGGAATAGCACGAGTCATATCGCTTGCATAGTTTGCATATTCAGCAGCTACATCTAATAAAATTACATCACCATCTTTACACGCTCTATTGTTTTCTACATAATGCAAAACACAAGCATTAGCGCCACTTGCTACAATTGGTCCATAGGCAAAACCACGGCTTCTGTTGCGAACAAACTCATGAATTAATTCTGCTTCAATTTCATATTCCATGACGCCAGGCTTCATGAAGTTTAATAAACGACGGAATCCTTTTTCGGTAATATTACACGCTTGTTGAATGGCCTCAATTTCTAATGGATGTTTGATAGCACGAATACGGTGCATAATTGGTGCCGAACGCTGAATCGTGTGTAAAGGAAATTGTTCTTTTATTTTTTTATTGAAACGCATCTCAGCTGTTTCCATATCAATATAACGGCGAGTGTGCTCGTTACTGTTTAAATAAATATTCTCTGCCTGAAATACAAAGCCTTTAAATATTTTATCGAATTCATGATGCCAGTATATGTTTTCAATACCACTTGCTTCTTTTGCTTGTTCTTTAGTAAGCTTAGCACCTTCCCAAACAGCAATTAAATCACTGGTTTCTTTAATAAACAAAACCTCTTTATGTTTTCCATCTTTTACATCAGGGAAAATCATTAAGATCGTATCTTCTTGATCAATTCCTGACAAATGCAATAAATCACTGTTTTGTACAAAGCCAAAAGAACCATCGCCATTAGTTGGTAAGATGTCGTTACTTACAAATAAGCCTATTGAATTTGGTTTTAAGTGCTTGATAAAATTTTTACGATTATCAATATATAAGTCTTTTTTTATAGCTGTGTACTTCATATAAATTGTGTTTTTAGATACGCACTAAGGTATAAGTTTTTGCGATGATTAGCTAAAACAAGACAAAAAAATAGCGAGAATATTTCTCGCTATTTTATATGATTTTTTGTGAATATGTTATTCTAAAGTTATATAAACAGATAAGTGGTCGCTATAACCATTATAGTATTTTTCTCCGCTATAAGTGCGGTTTGGTTTTTCTTCTCCAGTCTTATTGTTTTTAAACAACACAAAATCTTTCTTCAGAATAAATGCATTTTTAGGATTAAACTTATATCCTTTTTTAGCGCCAATAAAACCTTGCGATACAATAATTTGATCTAATACTCTCCATTCTTTATCATAGTAATGAGTGCCTTGTTTTGCCGCATCTAAAGTTTGATAAGCGTTATATAAATCGGTTTTAGCTTTAGGTTTATCGCTTGCTTTTAATGTATTTAAAATACTATTGTTGTCAGGATGATCATTAAAATCACCCATTACAATTACTTTTGCTTTTGGATCTTTCTTTTGTAATTCGTTAATTTTATTACGCACTTGTTCGGCTGCAAAAATACGGCGAGGTTCAGATTCTTTTTCACCTTCTCTGCGGCTTGGCCAATGATTCACAAATACATATATCATATCGCCATTGGTTGCCTTTAATGTTGCAAATAAAACGTTACGAGTTTTATAATCTCCTAAAGATGGGTTTGTTGCATTTAATTCTTTAAAATCAATCAAAGTAAATACAGATTTATCATACAATAAACCCACATCAATACTTCTTTCATCAGGACTATCAGTACATAAAACGCCGTATGATTTTTCTTTTAATTGAGATTTAGTTATTAATTCTTCCAAAACCTCTTTATTTTCCACTTCAACTAAACCAACTAAATTAGGCAAACCTGGCCCCGCAACAGTTGAATCAAGTACTTGAGCAATTTTAGTTAACTTATTCATAAAACGAGTTTCATCCCATTTCATTGGAGATTCAGGTAAAAACTCATCGTCCTTTTTATTCGGATCATCTTTCGTATCAAAAAAGTTTTCGCAGTTATATAAAGCAACTGTAATTTGATTTTTAGATTGAGCAAAACTAGTGGTAATGCTTAATAATAAAAGGATTGAAATGATTAATTTACGCATATAGCAAATGTAATTAAAAATAGTTTGTGACATTAAAGGTAAGAGTTAAAAAAATATAGCATATTTACTTATTGTTATTATTTCATAATTTTTAAAACATGAAATCGCTATGTTTGCCAAAGAATAAATATAAATGACCAAACTAGCTATACCATATAACACTTTAAAACAAACAATTTAGATATATGAAAAAGAAATTTACCATAAAAAACATTGGAATATTCTTAGCGTTTTTATTCTTAGCAATTCAATCTATTAGAATAGATAAAACAATAGAGCCGATGAATCCAGAAACAGATTTTATAGTGTTAACATCTGCCAATACTGAAGTGGCTAATACTTTAAAAATTGCTTGTTATGATTGTCATTCTAATCAACCAACTTATCCTTGGTACACTAATATTGCACCCGTATCTTGGTGGATAAAACATCATATTGATGAAGGGAGCCACCATTTAAATTTTTCGATTTGGGGCACTTATAAAGATAAGAGAAAACACCACAAATTAGAGGAATGTATTGAAATGGTGGAAGAAGGAGAAATGCCTATGAGCTCATACACGTTAATGCATGGAGTGGCAAAATTAACGGATGCTCAAAAACTACAATTAGTAGAATTTTTCAAAGCGCTTAAAAACGCTATGCCTCAGCAGGAAGAAGAGAAACGCTAAAAATCTAAGACTAATATTTCAACTCTTCTATTCTGTTCTTGCTCCTCTGCATTAGCTTTTGGGAGTTTAAATAACATTTCGTGATCACCCTTGCCATCAATTTCTATTCGTTTTTCATCAATGCCTTGTATGGATAAATAATTTCGAATGGTAGTTGCTCTCCCTTTAGTAAAAGCAATGATGCCTTTTTCATCCATCATATCTCTACCATTGGAGTGGCCAATAATTTTAATTTTTAGATTTTTATTTTTCTTTAAAAGTTTCGCTAAATTGTTCATGGATGGTATTGCCCTTGGCAAATATTGAACAGAACCACCAACAAAATTAATGGACCCAATAGAATATTTGTTTCCTTTTTTGAGTTTAGGTAATACTGTTTTAAGAGCCTTTAATTGTAGGGTATCTGCCAGCGTAATACTTTTTGTAAAACTAAAACTACTATCGTTATAAAAATTTAAATTGTAAGATTGGTTTTTGGTGAGTGGCGCAATGAAATTGTAGCTGCCGTCGTCTGCTGTTTTTTCTAAAGAGATTGTATCACCTTTTTGATTTGTTAAAGCTATGTCTGTTTTAATGGCTTTGTTATTGTCATCGGTCACTATTCCTTTAAACAAAACAGGTTGTGCAATTTCAAACTCTATGGTGTGTCCATCACCTTTTTCGTAAACATTATCTAATACTAAATAATATACCTCTCCTTTTTTTACAGTTAAACTTTTGCAGTAGGCAGGACCAACACCGTGTTTTACAAATTCGTTGGTTGATTTATAGTTTAATCCCGTTTTGCCATTTAACTCTTCTTTATCTCTGCTAATACATGCTCTTATGGGATTTATTTTATGTTTTTGTAAACTATCACAAAAATTATTTTTAGCAGATTTAAATAACATAAAATCATAATCATCGTCAGCTTTGGTAGGAATAATATGCATGGTTAATTCGCCGCTTACATTTATTATGAGTTTATACCAAGAAGAATTATGCTCTTTTTCGAAGGCAAAAGTCGTCTTTTGTTTAACAGGACTAATTTCCTTTATTTCTCCAGAACCTATAGGCGCAATGCTTTTTCCGTAAATAGTTTTACTATTAATAGCGATTACTTTTGCTTTTTCACAATCACAAAAAACAGTATCCAGTTTTTTGGTTTGAGAAAACGAATAAACAGATATTAAAAGAAGTAAAATAATTTTCATATGAGTATAATGCACTTAACTAAAATAGTAACATTGTTGTAAATACAATAAAGGTTTTGATAGCAGCATATTTATGTTTTAACATTTTTAAACATGTTTTTTTTGTCCTAAATCGGTGTATTTGATTGTAGCTAGCAAAAGTCATGTTTTAAACTAAAAAAATAGTATACTATTGCTGAAAAATAATACTATGAAAAACAATTTATTATCAATTTGCATTTTTATTTCGGCTTTATTCATCAGTAATTTTGCCGTATCTCAAAACAAACCAGCCTCTTGGGCAGAGTTAAAAGCGTATCACTCCATCATGTCCTCTACGTTTCATCCATCTGAAGAGGGGAATTTAGAGCCAATTAAAAAACGTAGTGGCGAATTAGCTGAAGCTGCTAAAGTCTGGAACAAAAGTACACCTCCGGCAGAATTTAATAAACCTACTGTTAAGGAAACTTTGAAGCATTTAGAGGAAGAATCAATAGCTTTAGATAAATTGATTAAAGATAAAAAGGCTACTGACGCAGAAATTAAATTAGCGTTGGAAAAACTACACGATCGTTTTCATGAAGTAGTTGGCGCATGTAAAAAGGAGGGAGAGGAACACGAGCATAAGAGTAACTAATTATTCAATGCATAAAAAACCAGACACAATTAATGTCTGGTTTTTTATTTACATATTTTTTGATTACAACCCTAATAATATTTCTTCAGGAACCTTACCGCCAAATAACATGCGGCTTGGGTTCTCTAACATTTCTTTTACTTTCACTAAGAACCCAACAGATTCTCTTCCGTCAATAATTCTATGGTCATAGCTTAAGGCGATGTACATCATTGGACGAATCACTACTTGTCCGTTAACAGCCATTGGTCTATCAACCACATTATGCATACCTAAGATAGCACTTTGTGGAGGATTGATAATTGGCGTACTCATCATAGATCCAAATACACCACCGTTTGTTATAGTGAATGTACCACCTGTCATGTCGTCAATTGTTAATTTACCATCACGTGCCTTAACAGCTAAATCTTTAATTCCTTTTTCAATATCAGCAATGCTCATTAACTCTGCATTACGCAATACAGGAACCATTAAGCCTTTAGGTGCGCTTACAGCAATACCAATATCACAGTATTTATTATATACTAATTCTTCACCATCAATCATTCCGTTTACAGCTGGATAATGAAATAACGCTTCGGTTACTGCCTTTGTAAAGAAACTCATGAAACCAACATTGCTTCCATATACTTCTTTGAATTTATCCTTGTATTTAGCACGAATTGCATAAATAGCGCTCATGTCAACTTCATTGAAAGTAGTCAACATAGCCGTTTCATTTTTTACAGCTACTAAACGCTTAGCAACTGTTTTGCGTAAAGACGTCATTTTTGCTCTGTCTTTTTCTCTACCACCTTGCCAGCTATTGCTTAATACTTTTGCAGCTGTTGGTAAACCATTAGATAAAGCTGCTAATACATCTTGTTTTGTAATGCGGCCATCACGACCAGTACCATTCATTTGACCAGAAGAAATATTATTTTCAGCCATTATTTTAGCAGCCGCAACACTTGGTGTGCCAGTTGCATAACTTGTTGTTTGAGAAGCGTTATTAGTTGTTGGAGCTGCAACAATTGGCTCTGCTTTTTTAACTTCAGCTTTTGGAGTTTCCACAGCAGCTTTCGCTTCTGGTTTAAAAGAGGTATCAATTTTAACTACTACTTGTCCCACTTTAACCGTGTCGCCTTCAGCAGCTAATACTTCAATTTTACCACTTTCTTCTGCATTTAAAGTTAAGGTTGCTTTATCAGAATCTACTTCTGCTAAAACTTCATCTTTTTCTACAATATCACCTGTGTTTTTTACCCAACGAGCAATAACTACTTCTGTGATAGATTCACCTGGACTTGGTACTTTTAATTCTACAATTGCCATAAAAATATTTTAATTATTTATAAATGTTTGAATGATTATTTTACTAATACTTTAGAAAAAATGGTTGTCATAATTTCTTCGTTTTCCGCCGCGTGACGTTTTGCATAACCCGTTGCTGGGCTTGCCGCTTCGTGTCTTCCAACATATTTTAAATTTAATTTGCGTAAATTTTTATCTACAAAACGCCAAGGACCCATATTTTCAGGCTCTTCCTGAATAAATAAATAGTCTTTTGCTTTGCTGTATTTTTTCAAAATCGCATCCACTTGTTTTTGAGGGAAAGGATACAATTGCTCTAAACGAATAAATGTAATGTCATTTACTCCTTCTTTTTCTCTACGCTCAATTAAATCGTAATAAATCTTTCCTGAACAGAAAGCTACACGCGTTACATTTTTTGCATCGATGGTATCATCTAATACTTCTTGGAAGTTAGCTTTCGTGAAGTCTGTTAATTTACTTACACACGTTGGGTAACGTAATAATTTTTTAGGAGTAAAGCATACTAATGGTTTACGGAAATCACGTTTTAACTGACGACGTAATACGTGGAATTGTTGTGCAGGTGTTGTTGCATTTACAATTTGCATATTGTTTTCAGCACACGCTTGTAAGAATCGTTCCATACGAGCAGATGAATGTTCTGGCCCTTGTCCTTCATAACCGTGAGGCAATAACATTACCAAGCCATTCATACGGCGCCATTTGTATTCTGCTGAGGTTAAGTATTGATCAACAATAATTTGTGCACCGTTAAAGAAATCTCCAAATTGTGCTTCCCAAATTGTTAATGTATTGGGCGCCGCAAAAGCATAACCGTATTCAAAACCTAAAACACCGTACTCACTTAATAACGAGTTATAGATCTCTAATTTTACTTTTGCATCAATATTATTTAGCGGTGTATATTCTTCTTCACTGTCTTCTAATTTAACAATAGCATGACGGTGAGAGAACGTTCCACGCTCTACATCTTGTCCGCTAAAACGAACAGGGAAGCCCTCTTTCATTAAAGAACCATATGCCAACAATTCGCCCATTGCCCAATCATAATTATCATTGGCAATCATGGCTTTTCTATCTTCAAATAATTTCTGAATTTTATTGAAGAATTTTTTGTCTTTTGGTAACTCAGTTGATTTTTTAGCAATCTCTAAAAATAATTTCTCATCAATGGCTGTTTTTGGAGATTCATCAAAATCGCTTGCTGTAGCCATTTTCACGCCTTTCCAAGTTCCTTCCAAGAAAGAAGTGATTTTTGATTTCTCTGTTTTTTTAGCCTCTTCCAAGTTAGTATCTAACTCTGCTTTAAAGGCTGTTTCAATTTCTTTTGCTTCCGTTGCTAATTCCGAATTTTCTGATTTTAGTTTTTCAACATAAATATCTTTTGGATTAGCATGAGCTGCAATTAATTTATATAAAAGTGGTTGTGTAAAACGAGGCTCATCACCTTCGTTATGGCCATATTTACGGTAACATAGCACGTCAATAAACACATCGCGGTGAAATGTTTGACGAAATTCCATGGCTAATTTTGAGATAAAACACAACGCTTCAACATCATCACCATTAACGTGAAAAACAGGACTCAACACCACTTTAGCAACATCTGTGCAATAAGTAGATGAACGAGCATCTAAGAAGTTAGTGGTAAAACCAACCTGATTATTAATTACAAAATGAACAGTTCCTCCAGTTTTGTAACCATCTAATTGACTCATTTGCACTAATTCATACACTAAACCTTGCCCAGCAATAGCACCATCGCCATGTAAACTAATAGCACAAGCTTTAGAATTATCACCATTATGGCGACTATCAATTTTTGAACGAATAATTCCTTGAACAACTGCTGCTGATGTTTCTAAGTGAGAAGGGTTTGGCGTTAAACTGATATGTACATTTTTACCTTCATCGCTTAATTGATCAGATGAATAACCCATATGGTATTTCACATCACCATCAAATAAAGAATCTTCACTAGGCCTGCCTTCAAACTCAGTAAATACATCTTTATAAGTTTTATTCATGATGTTGGTTAACACGTTTAAACGTCCACGGTGCGCCATTCCAATCACATAATCTTGAATACCTAAGTTAGCACCGTGCTCCATTAATGCATTGATAGCAGGAATTACTGCTTCACCACCTTCTAACGAAAACCGTTTTTGACCCACAAATTTGGTGTGTAAGTAGTTTTCGAAAACTACGGCTTGTGTTAATTTTTTAAGAATTACCTTTTTTTCATCTTTCGAAAAAGAAGGTGTATTCTTGTTTTTTTCCATGCGCTCTTGTAACCACTTTAAAACTTTTGGTTCGCGCATGTATAAATATTCTACTCCAATACTTTGGCAGTAAGTGCACTCTAAATGAGCGATAATATCTTTTAGTTTAGCAGCTCCAACACCAATTTCGCTACCTGCTTGGAAAACAGTTTCTAAATCTTTATCAGATAAGCCAAAGTTTTCGAGAGCCAATGTTGGTTCATAATTACGGCGTTGACGAACAGGGTTTGTTTTAGTAAATAAATGGCCACGTTGACGGTAACCATTAATTAAACCAAGAACTTTAAATTCTTTAGTAACATTTTCGGGTATTGCACCACCTTCTGAATCATAAGAAGTGCGGGCAAATTCAAAGCCTTTAAAGAAATCGCGCCATGATGCGTCAACAGAATTTGGGTCTTGGGAATATTGCAAAAATAAACTCTCAATAGCGTTTACATCGCTTGTGCCAACATAGGAAAATTTGTCCATTTTAATTTTCGTTAAAAAACAGCGCTAATTTAAGGATTTTAATGTAAAAATGGGTACTTTTATCCCGTGAAACACATATTATTTTTAATAGTCATTTTAGCTCCTTTTTTTGGATTATTTTCTCAAGAAAATCCAAATAGTAATGCTATTCAAACCTCTTTAAAAGTGAGAGCTTTGCAAGAAAAAAAGGAGGAGTACCATAAGCGAACAAATGGAGAAAGCGACGGCTACCGAGTAAAAATTCATTTTGGTTCAGATAAAAGTAAAGCCAAAGAAGTTCAAGCAAAATTTTCTTCTAAATACAACGAAGTGTCTACTTATGAAGAGTATCAGCAACCTAATTTTGTGATTATGGTTGGGGATTATAAAACCAAGTTAGAAGCGTATGAGCTATTAAAGAAAATTAAAGAAGATTATCCTTATGCTTTTATTGTAAAAAGCAGGGTTAGACCTACTAAACTCTAGTTTTAGACAGAAGTCTACTCCCATTTTAAAAAATACATTATTTTTACGCACCCAAACTAAAATTATGAAATAGCAATTGCTATTCTATGATTTAAATAAACTAGATATATGAAAACCATTGATAGCCTAAATTTTCAAAACAAACGCGCGTTAATTCGTGTAGATTTTAATGTTCCATTAAATGATGTTTTTGAAGTAACAGATGATACTCGTATTAGAGCCGTTGTACCAACTATTAAACAAATTTTAGAAAAGGGCGGCAGTGTTATTTTAATGTCGCATTTAGGCCGTCCTAAAGAAGGACCAACTAATAAATTTTCTTTAAAACATATTGTGAGCACCGTTAGTAAATTAGTGGGCGCTGAGGTTGTTTTTGCAGATGATTGTATTGGTGCAGATGCGTTTGCAAAATCATCAGCCTTAAAACCTGGCCAAGTTTTATTATTAGAAAATTTACGTTTTTATAAAGAAGAGGAAAAAGGGGATGTTGCTTTTGCCGAAAAATTAAGTAAACACGGAGATATTTATGTAAACGATGCTTTTGGAACCGCTCATCGTGCCCATGCATCAACTGCTGTCATTGCACAATTTTTTGCAACAGACGCTAAATGTTTTGGTTATGTAATGGCGGGCGAAGTAGCAAGTATTGATAAAGTAATCAATGGCGCCGAAGCCCCATTTACCGCTATTGTTGGCGGAGCAAAAGTGAGCGATAAAATTTTAATTATTGAGCAATTAATGAGCAAGGCTAACAATATTTTAATTGGTGGCGGCATGGCATTTACCTTTGTAAAAGCCATGGGAGGAACGATTGGAAAATCGTTATGTGAAGATGATAAATTAGAATTAGCAAAAGAATTATTAGAGAAAGCAAAGGCAAAAGGTGTGAGTTTATATATTCCGACAGACGCCGTGATTGCTGATAATTTTGCTAATGATGCAAATAGTAAAGAAAGTGACATTAACACAATTCCTGATGGTTGGATGGGGTTAGATATTAGTAGTGGAACTATCAAAACGTATAGCGAAGTAATTAAAAACTCAAAAACAATTTTATGGAATGGACCAATGGGCGTTTTTGAAATGAGTAGTTTTGAAAACGGAACCAAACAAGTAGCTTTAGCTATTGCAGAAGCTACTAAAAAAGGAGCATTTTCGTTAATTGGAGGAGGAGATAGTGTAGCGGCTATTAACAAATATAATTTAGCGAATCAGGTAAGTTATGTGAGCACTGGCGGCGGCGCCTTATTAGAGTACATTGAGCAAGGAAGTTTGCCAGGAGTACGAGCAATTGAAGGTTAATAAAAATAATTGGGCTTTTTGCTCATTAAACTTATATTTGAACATTACAAAAATTAAAACAAAACATGGAATTATACTTAGATTCAGCAAACCTTAAAGAAATTGAAGAAGGTTTTAAATTAGGATTTTTAAACGGTCTTACAACAACACCTACCTTCATGCAAAAAGAAGGCATTACAGATATCGATGGAACGATTGTAAAATTAAGCAAAATTGTTCCCGTTCTTCAAATTGAAGCATTAGGAAATTCAGCAGAAGAAGTTTTAGCTGAAGCAGAGCGTCAATTAGCTTTAGGATTAGATCCAAAGAAAACTGTATTTAAAATCCCCGTTTCATTAGAAGGTGTTAGAGCTTGTAAAATGTTACGTGATAAAGGCTATTTAGTAAACGTACATTTAGTGTATACATTACAACAAGCATACATGGCTATGCAAGCAGGAGCAACTTATGTTTGCCCATTAGTTGGTCGTTTACAAGACCAAGGACATGACGCTTTAGCATTAGTTCAACAATGTGTTGATGCAGTTGATTTATATGATTATGATACAAAAATCATGTTCTCATCTGTTCGTAATGCAGAGCACGTTCGTAATGCTATTAATATTGGTGTTCACACAATCACTGTTCCATTAAAAATCATCAAGCAATTAACAGAGAATAACTTCACTACTTTAGGTACTGATCAGTTTATTCAAGATACACGTTTAATGATGGTAAAAGTAAAAGAAGCTATTAAAGCTACTAATCCTTTAGTAACAGAAAACACTTCAGTAACAGATGCAATCGTTAAAATGACTGAATATGGTTTTGGTGCAGTTACTGTAACTAAAGCAGATGGAAGTATTAAAGGTGTATTTACAGATGGCAGCTTAAGAAAATTAATTGGAGAAAAAGGAAGAGATATTTTATCTAAAAATTTATCTGATTTAGAATACCGTGAGCCAATTACAATTGATGCTAATGTATTATTAAACGATGCTTCGGTGATGTTTAAGAAAACTAACGTTGATACAATTGTTGTAACTGATGGTGGTAAACCAGTAGGTATGTTAGACATCCAAGATATGAAAGGGTAATTATTATTAATTAACCAAACTCAAAAAAGCTTTATCTATTATAGATAAAGCTTTTTTTATACCTTTACTTTTAAGAAACCAAAAACACCATGTCACACCTTACTCAACTATTTACAGAAATTGGCGGCCAGTTTATAACACCAGAAGCAGAATTAATGGAAAAGTTAAAGCACGTCAAAGCGTTTGTGTTTGATTGGGATGGTGTGTTTACTGATGGCAGCAAAGATCATTTATTACAAAGTCATTTTAACGAAGTGGATAGTATGGGAACTAACTTATTGAGATTTTCATATTATTTAAATCATAAAACAATTCCTACTACTGCAATTATTTCAGGAGAAAAAAACTCAGCAGCATTTACTTTTGTGGACAGAGAACGTTTTCATGCATCGTACTCAAAGTTTGCTAATAAGCTAGATGCCACTAAACATTTATGCGAAACGTACGCCTTACAAGTAAATGAAATATGTTATGTGTTTGACGACGTATTAGATTTAAGTTTAGCAGAAGTTTGTGGAGTGAGAATTTTTATTTCTCGTAACGCTAATCCTTTATTTAATGAATATGTGATTCGTCATTTTTTAGCAGACTATCTAACAGGTGCTTCAAGCGGCAATGGAGCAGTTCGTGAAGCCTGTGAATTACTAATAGGACTTAATGGAAATTTTAATGAAGTGATTACAGAGCGCAAAAATTTCTCTGAAGCCTACTCTAAATATTTATCAATGCGTAAAGCAACTACACCAACATACTATACTTCACAAGAAGGAATGGTAGTTGAGGTTAAAGGCTAATTTTTCTTTCTTTTTCCAAAGTACAAATTGAAGCCAGTATTTAAGACAAATTGTCGAGGATAACTAAAATGCAAATCTTTCAACTCATCTTTTGGACCATTATTTATATAAATCCCGGGTTGAATAAAGAATCCTACCATTCTATATCTGTATTTATATGTTAGCATGTAATCAAAACAAGCCACGGTTAAATCATCATTTTTAATCACATCTTTTTTGTTAAATGCAGAAGAGGTATTATCAGGAGAAGAGTAATCTATAGAATAATTGAACCAATTATAGTCAATGTTGCTCGCTCTAAACGTAAATGATAATTGATGTCCTTTTTTAAAATGTTGGTATAAACTAACTTGAGAATAGTATTTCTTAAACGAATTATCAACTGTAAACCCCATATAATGCTCATCCTCTAAATGTTTAGTCTTATCCCAATACTTTCTTTCTCCCATACCATAACCGGCAAAAACATCGAAACTAAAATTTTTAAATAAGAAATTATTTTTATAATAGCCAAATGCTATATCTACGTTTCTTCCCTTATCAGAGTAGTAAATGTTATGAATAATCCCGAAAGATTTTAAAGGACTAACTGCTGCTTGAAGTTCAAAATGGCTTAGCCCTCCAGCAACATTGATTTGATATTTATTGGTACTATCAAAATTAGGGGTGTTCACAAGAGTGGGAACATACAAGGCATGAGTTGCACATGATGTTAAAACAATAGAAAAAAGAATAAATAAATATTTCAATGTTCTTAGCATTCTAATACTAAGATAGTAAAAATTTTTACTTTTTATACTTTAATGCCCACTCTTTAGCAAAGTAAGTTAAGATGACAGATGCTCCTGCACGTTTCATGCTTAATAAAATTTCATCACGGACTCTGTCGCCATCAATCCATCCTTTAGCTGCTGCTGCTTTTACCATGGCATATTCACCGCTCACGTTATAAGCTGCAATTGGTAAATCAAAATTAGTGTTGAGGTCTTTGATAATATCTAAATAAGATAAAGCAGGTTTCACCATTAAAAAATCTGCTCCTTCTTCTAAATCTAATTGCGCTTCAATCAAGGCCTCCTTGCTATTAGCAGGATTCATTTGATATGTTTTTTTATCTCCAAATTTCGGAGCGCTATCTAAAGCATCTCTAAATGGACCGTAAAATGCACTCGCGTATTTAGCGGTGTAACTCATGATAGAAACATCGTGATGCCCTGCATCATCTAATGAATCACGAATAAATCCAACTCGTCCATCCATCATATCACTTGGCCCAATAATATCAATACCACAATCGGCTTGTGCAACAGCCATTTTTGCCAAAATATCTAATGTTTTATCGTTTACTATTTTTCCGTTCTCTACTAAACCATCATGTCCGTCGCTGCTATATGGATCCATTGCTACATCCGTCATAATACAAGCTTCAGGAAATTTCTTTTTAATAAGCGCTAATGTTTTTAAATACAAACCGTTTTTGTTAGTGCTTTCTGTGGCAAATTTATCTTTGTATTTATCAGTTAAACTAGGGAATACATCAAAGGTGGTGATTCCTAATTTTAAGCATTGCTCAATTTCTTTTAACATCAAATCAGGACTCAATCTAAAAATACCTGGCATTGATTTTACTTCTGTCTTTTTATTTTTTCCATCAATTAAAAATAAAGGGAAAATAAAATCGGTTACCGTTACATGATTTTCTTGAATCAAGTTTCGGATAGCTTCTGATTTTCTATTTCTGCGTGGACGGTGAGTAATCATGGTTTTTATATTAATGATTTATACTAATTCTGTTGTTGGTTGATATTTGCTTGCACCTTTATACATTAAATACATGCTTAGGGCCATAAAAATATGACTTAAATCGGCATGATTGAACCAAACAGAAGCCGCTAACTTAAACACATGGCAAAGTACGGCCATAACCGCCACACCAACACCATATATCATAAACAAACTGAGTTGTGATTTTGTTTTTTTGTAATGTATGTTTTCTAAAATAGTAACGATTAGCACTAGTCCAAAAGCGGAGTGCACTTCTACAACCACAAACGACCAAACGACAAATACTAAAACAAGAGCAGTAATAACCTCAATAAAACACAAAACTAATAAACCTTTAAAAACAGATTCGCCAATGGTTTTACGAACATGGTATAATGCTGCAAATTGAGCAAAGGATGTCCCAAAAATGCCCGTTACCCAACCATATATTTTTGCATCAGCGCCAAAGTAATATAAAAAAGCATGACCAATTAAGGCGGCCACTAAAGTAGATGCACCGGTTAATAAAAAAAACCAGCGATAAAGAGTTAAACCTTTGTCGTTAGAAACATGTTTTGTTTTGAAAAAGGCAAAAAAACAAACACCAATAAATAATAAATCGGTAAGCGTTGTAATTGGCTCGTCAATTCTTAAATCGCCAATATATATGGTTGGATTTTGAAAAGGAATCATTTATAGTGTGTGTAAGATAGCTCGATATAAACCTAAATCATCAAACGAATATGGTTTGTGAATTTGTTCGGCTTTTATTTTTGCTTTTAATAAAGATTTTTCTGTTGCCTCTCCCATCGCAATTATTTTTTGATGAGGATGAACTTTATTTTTTTCTAAATAAGACTCCGCGTTACTTGGGCTTGTAAATACTAATATATCCGTCGTTTCAGCTACTTCATGTGGTACTTTCAATGCCGCATAAATTGGTAAGTCAATACAGTTTTGTTGCTTAGGAAATTGCCATTGAATAGTGCGCATACTTTCGCGCGCCACCGGGAAAACTACTTTACCTAAGCCAACACGAGCAGAGAATTGTTTACCCACTAGTTTTGTGTCGGTGCTTTGTCCAATAAAATCGGCACGTAAACCTAATTCACGAATGGCTTGAGAAGTAGATTTACCAATGCATCCAATTTTAGTAGTTCCAATATCTGGTTTTTGCATAAAGAAAAACTCAACGGCATGTTTACTACTAAAAAACAACCAATCGCTTTTAGGTAATTCCTTAATCGTTAGTTTTTTCAAATCAATTAAACTTTTACTTTCTACATTAAAACCTAAATTAGTTAACCATCTATTTAAGTTATTACTTTCGTGTGCATCACGAGAAATAAAAATTGATTTTGAACTGATGCGTTGCAAATGTTCAACTATTTTTTCAGGAAGATCTTCTGTATTGGTTGTTTCATAATACAGTTGTTTTACCTGCGTGTTCCAAGCATCAGCTGCCGAAACCCACACTTTAAATAATTTTCTGTCTTGGTCGTTCATTTCGGTGTCGCAAAAAACCCCTAAGGGCAATTGGCAACCACCATCCAATAAATTTAATACCCGACGCTCGATGTTGATGTTAATCATCACATCATAATCACACACAGCATCAAACACATCACTTAATTTATAATCGTCTTCACGTATTTGCCAAGCTAGCACACCTTGTGCAGGAGCCGGAACAAATTCAGAAGTTTCTAATTGTTCAACCGTAAAATCTGATAAGTCTAATTCTAAACGCTCTAATCCTGCAGCAGCTAAAATAATAGCATCGTACTGACCTTCTCTTAATTTATTAATTCGTGTTGGGACGTTACCACGTAAATCAGTAATCTCTACATCTGGTCTAAATGACAATAATTGTGATTTTCTTCTTGCAGAAGATGTGCCCACTTTAGCGCCTTGTTTTAAATTAAATTTTTTGGTGGTGTCTTCTGCTTCATCTCTCATAATTAACCAATCGGCTGGATTTTCGCGAGACGATACGCCTGCAATCATTAATCCATCAGGATTTTCGGTTGGTAAATCTTTGTGCGAATGAACAGCAACATCAATTGTTTTATTTAATAAAGCCTCTTCTAATTCTTTAGTAAAAAAACCTTTTCCTTCTAATTTATCAAAACTAGTATTCCATTGCTGAGAGGTATCACCCTTTGTTTCGATAATTTTTATCTCCACTTGGTGACCTTGTTTTTCTAATAAATCTTTTGTGAAATTAGCTTGCCAAAGTGCTAAATCGCTACCGCGTGTGCCAATGATAATCATAGTGTTGTAATAAAATTAGAGGCTACAAGATAATGTATTTTTTGATTATATTTTAAAAAATTAACCGCAAAGAACATAAAGAAAATGCAGAGTTCGCAGAGGGGAAATAATTATAAAAAACTTTGAGGTCTTTGCGCTAAAACTTTGGCGACCTCTGCGGTTAAATGTTTTACAAATCTTCTTCTAAAAACACCTTCTTAGCTGTTTTAATAGCTAATGCATTATATTTCTTTTCCATGTAGCTCAATACTTTGTCAAGTACTTCTTTTCCTTGTGGGTCAAGCGTATTCATTTCTTTAGCAAACACTTCGTTTAATGCTGTTTCTTTAATGTATTTAATTTGTTTTGGAATTTCTCCAAAAGCTAATTCAATTCTGCGTTCTTGAAACAATTGTTTAAACTCTTCTACCTTGTTATTGATAATGGCTTTACAAGCGTCAATTTCTCCTTCACGTTTCAATAAATTATCAGCCGCTTGTTTTTTCAAGGATTCAACATTAATGTAGTGAACGTCGTTCGACTCAATGACTCTTGAATCAATATCAGCCGGTATAGCTAAATCAATGATTACCTTTTTAGCAGTATCGTTTCCAATTAATGATTTATAAATTTCGTTTGTAACAACTGCACCTTGAGCACCAGTACATGAAATTAAGACATCAAAACCCTCTTTAAAATCATTGATATGTGATAACTCACGTGCTTTGCCATTTAACTCTTTTGCTAATTTTTCGGCATTTTCTAATGTTCTATTAAATACTGTGAAATTTGCATATTGATGCTTTTTTAAATACTTCGCCATATTGGCGTTTGTTTCTCCAGCACCAACAAATATAATTCGAGCGTTATTTTTAATTCCTAAACTGCGTAATTGACGGTAAGCTAAAGACACAATAGAAACTGGGTTTTTAGCAATATCCGTATCAGTATAAACTTGTTTAGCGGTTTCAATAGTTTGCTTAATCGCTAAGCGAATGGTATCGCCTGTTAAACCTAACAAATTACAAAACTCATACGATTTACGAACTTGAGTAATGATTTCTCTTTCGCCAACTACTAAAGAGTCTAAGGAAGCAGAGACTTCAAATAAATGAGTTAAAGCGTTTTCGCCCTCGTAAGTAATGGTTTTATCTATTAAATCCGTTAAATCTTCTTTTGTTAAACGAGAGTTAACAGAATAAAATAAATCAGATAAAAAGTCGGGAGCGATTTCACGGTCCGTGTTGACAACAAACTCAACGCGATTACATGTACTTAAAAACATTAACTCTTTTAAATCCATTCTGATTTTTAAACCACCTAAATAATCTTGTTGGTGATTTTCATCTAAATGTAATTTCCCAATCAACTCTAAAGGAGCTGATTTATGTGTCAATGAAATTATTTTAAAAGAGTTCATAAGTTCCGTATGTAAAGGTCGTTAACTCCTGACTTTCCTATGTCATGGTATTGTCATAAAACGGAATTTAAACTAATTCTAAATAAGAAATTGACCGATTTATGTTTGTATTTGCCCAATCTTTTATGTTACTTAGAATATAAATCTCATGTCATGCAAATCTTAAGCCTTGAACAGTACCATAATGAGTACAAAAAATCAGTAGAAAACCCAGAAGCTTTTTGGGATAATATAGCCAACGAATTTATTTGGAAGCAAAAATGGACAAAAACTTTAGAATGGAATTTTGATAGCCCTGATGTTAAATGGTTTATTAATGGGAAGTTTAATATTACCGAAAATGCCATTGATAGGCATCTTTCCGCTAAAGCAAATGAAACGGCTTTTATTTGGGAACCAAATGCGGTTGATGGAATACACAGAGTTATTACATACCAAAACTTACACGATGAAGTTTGTAAAGTAGCTAATACTTTAAAATCATTAGGGGTAAAAAAAGGAGATAGAGCTTGTATTTATATGCCCATGATACCCGAAACGGTTTTTGCTATGTTAGCGTGTGCACGCATTGGAGCTGTGCATTCGGTTGTGTTTGCAGGGTTTTCATCATCTGCCTTAGCTGGCAGAATACAGGATAGTGATTGTAAAGTTGTATTAACAACAGATGGTGCTTATCGAGGAGTGAAAGATATTCCCATTAAAGCAGTGGTTGATGAAGCTTTAGAAACTTGCCCATGCGTAGAAAAAGTATTGGTTTATAAACATACAGGCACTGCTATTAACCTAGCAGAAAGAGATGTTATTTGGCAAGACATTGTTCCTAACGCTTCAAGCACTTGTACTCCTGAATTAATGGATGCAGAAGACAGTTTATTTATTTTATACACTTCTGGCTCTACAGGAAAACCTAAAGGAGTTGTTCATACTTGCGGTGGTTATATGGTGTATACGTGTTACACATTTCAAAATGTGTTTCAAATGGATTTGAATGTAGGCTCAAAAGATTTATTTTGGTGCACAGCTGATGTTGGTTGGATTACAGGACATTCGTATATTGCTTACGGACCATTATTAGCAGGAGCAAGTTCGGTGATTTTTGAAGGCGTACCTACATTTCCAGATGCAGGTCGCTTTTGGAAAGTGATTGATAAATATAAAGTGACTCATTTTTATACAGCCCCAACAGCTATTAGAGCGTTAGAAGCAGTAGGATTAGATTTTGTAAAACCATACAAACTAGACTCATTAAAAGTATTAGGAAGTGTTGGAGAACCTATTAACGAAGAGGCTTGGAACTGGTACAATAAAAACATTGGAAAAGAAAAATGCCCCATCGTCGATACTTGGTGGCAAACTGAAACTGGCGGCATTTTAATTTCGTCTTTAGCAGGTGTTACTCCTTCTAAGCCAAGTTTTGCAACTTTGCCAATGCCAGGGATTCAACCACTGTTAGTAGATGAAAAAGGCAATGAGATTTTAGGAAATAGTGTGGAAGGAAACTTATGTATTAAATTCCCTTGGCCATCGATGATTCGAACAACATATGGAGATCACGATCGTTGTAAGAAAGAATATTTTTCGACTTATCCAGGATTGTATTTTACTGGAGATGGTTGCCGTAGAGATGAAAATGGATTTTATAGAATTACTGGTAGAGTAGATGACGTGATGAATATTTCTGGTCATCGTATTGGAACAGCCGAAGTAGAAAGTGCGATTAATATGCATGCAGATGTAGTAGAAAGTGCTGTTGTTGGCTACCCACACGACATTAAAGGACAAGGCATTTATGCATATGTGATTGTGCCATCAACCACTAAAAATCATGATAATTTAAGAAAGGAAATTATTGCTGAGGTTAATAAAATAATTGGGCCAATTGCTAAGCCAGATAAAATTCAAATCGTCAGTGGTTTACCTAAAACACGCAGTGGAAAAATCATGCGTCGTATTTTGCGTAAAGTGGCCGAAGGTGATGTGAGTAATTTAGGAGACACATCTACTTTACTTGACCCATCGGTTGTTGATGAGATCGTAAAAGGAAAGCTATAAAAAAACCCCGAAGATTTCTTCGGGGTTTTATATTGTTGTATGTTTTAATAATTATGAAAAAGCATTAAATCCAGTAACATCCATACCTGTAATTAATAAATGGATATCATGAGTTCCTTCGTAAGTAATCACTGATTCTAAGTTCATCATGTGGCGCATAATTGGATATTCACCTGTAATACCCATTCCACCATGTATTTGACGAGCCTCACGAGCAATTTGTAAAGCCATGTTTACATTGTTACGCTTAGCCATACTAATTTGCGCAGGAGTTGCACGGTTCTCATTTTTTAACTGACCTAAACGGAACGTTAATAATTGAGCCTTTGTAATTTCTGTAATCATCTCCGCTAATTTCTTTTGTGTTAATTGGAAAGCGCCAATTGGTTTGCCAAATTGAATACGTTCTTTACTATAACGCAAAGCGCTATCATAACAATCCATAGCAGCTCCAATTACTCCCCAAGCAATACCAAAACGTGCAGAGTTTAAGCAGCCTAAAGGTCCTTTCAATCCTTTTACGTTTGGTAATAAATTTTCTTTAGGAACTTTTACGTTATCAAATACTAACTCACCGGTAGCACTTGCACGTAAACTCCATTTACCATGAGTTTCAGGAGTTGTAAATCCTGGATCTCCTCTTTCAACAATAAGCCCTCTAATTTCACCAGCTTCATCTTTTGCCCAAACAATAGCAATATCAGCAAATGGAGAGTTGCTAATCCACATTTTAGCACCGTTTAATAAATAATGGTCGCCTTTATCTTTAAAGTTAGTCAACATACCATTTGGGTTACTTCCATGATCTGGTTCTGTTAAACCAAAGCATCCCATCATGTCGCCTGCTGCTAATTTTGGTAAATATTTTTTCTTTTGCTCTTCGCTACCGTATGCATAAATAGGATACATTACTAATGAACTTTGAACCGATGCAGTAGAACGTAAACCACTATCCCCACGTTCTAACTCTTGCATAATTAAGCCATAAGATATTTGATCTAAGCCTGGTCCGCCATATTCTGCTGGAATATAAGGTCCAAAAGCACCAATCTCTGCTAATCCTTTAATCCATTGTTTAGGAAACGTTGTTGTTTGACAAGCTTCTTCTACGATTGGAGTTACTTCTTTTTTTACCCATGCGCGGGCAGTATCGCGAATTAATTTGTGTTCATCACTTAATAATTCGTCCATTAAATAATAATCGTGTGCTTGAAAGTTATCTGTAGCCATTTTAAATTTTTTTAAGGTGTGTAATATTACAAAAATCCTATTGAACCCACAAAAGAAAAGCCGTTGTTTATTGGGTTCTTGTCTAAAAACAAAAAAGCCCCACAAATGTTGCAGGGCTTTTAAAGTATTTAATATTTATTAGTGATGAGCGTGTTCTTCAGTTTTTACTGGAGCAGCAACGTGAGCTGTATCAGCTTTTACTGTAGTATCAGCAACAGCAGTATGATCTTCTACAACGGCATCGTGAGCTTCTTCAGTTTCGTGAACTGCTGCAGATCCATGTTCGCCATGTTTTGATTCACAAGAAGTTTCACATTTTTTTTCATCTTCACAACAGCCATGTTTTTTATCACATGTGCTAACTGCTAATAAAATAAGTAAGATTGTTACTAATCCTAAAATTAATGGTGTACGAAATGCAACTGGTTTTGCTTCGTTAGAATGATTGTCGTGATCGTGATGAGAACTCATAGTAATGTGTTTAATTTTTGTGGTAAAAATAATTTATTTATTTAGTATTCAAAACTATTGTATCGAAATTTTTAGGGATTGTTTGCCCTCTAAATTAGATAGATTCAAAATATAGAGTCCTTTAGCTAATAAATTAAGGTCTAATGTATGCTTGTTTTTGATTTCGCTATTATGCATTAAATCTTTAGAAAGCACGATTTTTCCTTGTAAATCCACGATTTCTGCTTTGATATTGCCATTATCTTTGTTGGTTATTACAGTTATTTGATTAGTGGCTGGATTTGGAAAAACAGAGATTGCTAAATTTTTTGTTTCTTCCTTGATACCCACAAAATTTATGTAATTATCCCTATATCTAGCTTGATTAGGATTAAAAGTTGTTCCGTTTAATGTACCAGATACTTCAAAATAAGGAATATGTTCGCCAGTGGATAACCATTGGTAGCTTCTCGCATAATTTGGAAATCCAAATGCAAAAGGCTGAGTTCCAATTACAGGAAGGGTAATAGTTCCTTTAAGTGTATCAATAGAATATTGAGTCGTTACAACTCTTAAACAGCTAACGGTGCCATGAGGCGTTGCAATTGTGCCCCAACCATCAACTTCGGTAATTCGGTGACCTTGTTTGATGTATTGAAAAGGAATTAAAGTATTTGAAATGGTTGAAAACCTGAAAGTGCTAGAGTCTCTATCTGAATAATTTAAAGGGAAAAAGTATAATTCATCCTCATTAGTGTAAAAGTTAGGAAGAGGAATTCCATTCAATTTTAAACCCAATCCTTCGGTTATAAATTTTGTTGAGGATTTACTATAAAAACTATACATATCTGTTATACTAATTGCTGGAATCCCTGGAATAGGAATGTTTGGAATTGGAACAGTATCTAGGGTTTTTTCGCCATAAGCCGTAAAACCAAAAATAATCGAATATGGAGTGTTAGTTCCTGCAACAAAATCCCTTCTTCCTTGGCTTGTAGGGCGCAAGGTGTCGAAATTCCAAGAATAGTTCGCTCCAGTTGTTGTGTAATCTCCAACAGAACTTAAACGAGCGTTACTGTATCTAATTGTATCGCCACTAACGGGCATATCCGAAGTGCCAATGCTAATTTGTGCCAGCAATGAAAGGGTGAAAAAATTAATAAGTAAGATGAGTAAATGTTTTTTCATAGGTGTAATAATTAATTTGTAACGATAAATATACAAATTTTTTATTACCAACTTCCGCCTGAGCCGCCTCCGCCGCCAGAGCCTCCGCCAAATCCTCCAAATGAAGACCCGCCGCTGCTTCCGCCACCAAATCCTCCAAATGAAGACCTACCACCTAAATAAGTCATGCCGCCACCTCCACCACCTTTGGGTGATTTAATCATAATGAAGACAATGATAATGACAATAATTAGAAACAGAATGGGATGTTCGCTAATCCAATTTTTTAAATCAACTTTTTTTGGATTTGTTTTTTCATTGTATTCGCCTTTAGCCGCTTGCATTAATGCTTCGCAGCCAGCTTCTAATCCTTTAAAAAACTCTTGGTTTTGAAAGTAAGGAACAATTTGACTCTCTCTAATGTGCTTAGTTTGAATATCTGTAATTGCCCCTTCTAAACCATAGCCAACAGAAATAAATATTCTTCTATCACCCGAATTACCAGTTGGTTTAATTAAAACAACAACGCCGTTGTTTTTATCTTTTTGTCCAACACCCCACTTATTCAGTATTTCAACAGCAAAAGAGGCATCATCCATGCCGTTTAAATCATCAACAATTACAATACAAATTTGGTTAGAAGTTTCTAAACTAAAATTTTGTAATTGTTGTTCAAGCTGCTGTTCTTCTTGTGCAGAAATAAAATTAGGAAATTCCTTTGACAAATTGTTTACCAATCTAGCAGGACTAGGTCTATCAGGAATTTGCGCAAAAGATAGTGAAGCAAAAAAGCTAACAAAAAATGTAAGTATCCAGGCTGTTTTTTTCAACTAGTAAGAAATTTCATTAGATAGTTCGTTTTTATCATCTATTTCAATAGGAAAGTGCAGTTTTAATTTCTCGCCGCACATTTCTACTGATTTTTCAAGACCCGTCATTAAATCATTTTGTTTAAAATAACTAATTGCGCAATCGGTAATACTTTTCCAAAACTCATCTGATACTTTTTGATGAATTCCTTCGTCTCCCCAAACAGCAAAAGCTTTTGAATCTACTGCTAAAAAAAACAAAATAGCATTTCTGTCTTTTGTTTCATACATTTTTAGCTCTTCAAACTTTTTTTTACAAGCCTCTATAACATCTCCGGCGCATGTTTTTTCAATATGCACACGAATCTCACCCGAAGTTTTTAATTCGGCCATTTGAATGGCTTTTATTAAACGACCTTCGTCTGATTTTGATACAAGAGGTTTTTTTGAAAACATAAATGATGGTTAAAACTCAACTTTAGGAGCATTTTCAGATCCTGCAGCCTCTTTAAACGCTGATTTTTTAGGGAATGTTTCGCTATTTAAAAACATGCTATTGAAAAAACCACGAATATGAGAATTATACTCTTTTACTGCGCCATTATAATTTTGACGAGCGACAGCAATTCTATTTTCAGTTCCTTCTAATTGAGTTTGTAAATCGCTAAAGTTTTGTGTAGAACGAATTTCTGGATAAGCTTCAAATGCTAAGTTAATAGCGGTATTGATTTTTTTGCCCATAATATCCATATCTTCAGGTGTTTTTGCATTCACAATACCCGCACGAGCCTCAGTTACTTGAGTTAATATTCCTTTTTCGTTTGCAGCGGCACCTTTAACTGTTGCTACTAATTGAGGAATTAAATCTGCTCTTCGTTGGTAGGTTGCACCTACATCCCCCCATTTTTCATCTACATTTTCTTGTAAATTTACAGCAGTGTTATATGAACCTCTGTACATCATAAATACAATAAGAGCTAATCCAGCGACAACCCCTAAAACAATTAATCCTTTTTTCATTATAGTTTATTTTTTGAATTACAAATTTACAGTTAATTTATACTGTGTTAAACAAAAATAGGTTAAAAACACTTAAAATCAACATGAATTGTTAAACAGTCTACTGCTTGAAACTTAAAATAATAATGCGTTTTGTGCGTTTATTGACTTAAGGCGTACTAATTATAAAATAATTACCTTAGAAGCTGCTATTCTTTTGAAAAACAAAACAACATATTTTATCTGCTTTATTTTGCTAATGGCATTAAAAACAGTGGCACAAGAACGGTATTTTTTAACTGTTGTAAATACCGATAGTGCTGCTATTTTTAAGAAAATAAACTACAAAAAGCAATTCAACAATAAGGATTTAATATATAAGGAAACAAACAAGATTTATGTTTCATTAATTAACGAAGGCTTTATTTCGGCTAGTGTGGATAGTATTAAAAACGATAGCCTTAATTATACATCATATATCAGTGCAGGAAACAAATACAAATGGGTAAAATTAAATTATGATAAAAAAGACCAAGCGGTTATAAGTAAATTAGGGTACAACGAACGATTTTTTTCAAATCGACCATTTAATTTTTCTGAACTATCAAAATTTATGGAAAAAATAATTACGTATTATGAAAACAATGGGTATCCATTTGCTTTGGCAAAATTAGATAGTTTACAGTTCAATAATTCTTCTGTGGAAGCCAAGTTGTTAGTTGAGAGAAATGTGTTTATTAAGTTAGATAGCCTTATAACTGAGGGAACAGGAAAAGTAAGCCAAAAATTTTTATTGAGGTATTTAGGCATAAAACATGGAATGCCATATAACTTACAAACATTTTCGTTAGTGTCAAAAAAAATAAGACAATTGCCATTTGTTACCGAAAAAAAAGCACCAATTATGCAATTGACGGATAAACAAAACAAATTATTTTTGTTTTTGGAGAAAAAAAATGCCTCGCAATTTGACGGTATTGTAGGTATTTTGCCTGGCGATAACGGTAAAACAGTATTTACAGGAGATTTAAAAATCAAACTCGTTAATTCTATTTTAAAAAGTGGAGAAACCTTTGACATCAATTGGAGAAGATTGCAAACACAAACACAAGATTTAAAGGCCAGTATTATTTATCCATACATTGGGGGGCTTCCAGTTGGCGCGGATTATAACATTAAGATTTACAAAAAAGACACCACTTTTTTAGATGTCAATAATGCCTTAGGATTAAACTATTATTTTAGCGGTTTAAACTATATCAAAGTTTTTTATAAGCAACGAAATGCCAATTTAATCTCAACTTCGGGATTATCTACAATTACCGTTTTGCCAGAATATGCTGATGTAAATACTAAAGCCTACGGATTAGGTTTATTTTTCGAAAATTTTGATTATAGATTTAATCCCAAAAAAGGAATAGGCGTTAATTTGCAAGGTTCGGTAGGAAGCAGAGAAATAAGAAAAAACCCAAAGGTAAATGATTTGGCGTATTCAAATATTACATTAAAAACCTCTCAATATCAATTGGAGGGTTCTGCTGTAGGATTTATCAATGTTTTCAAAAATCATGTTGTAAAACTATCATCACAGTTTGGAAGTGTATTTGGAAACACAATTTATAAAAATGAATTATTTAGAATAGGTGGATTGAGGACATTAAGAGGTTTTGATGAGGAAAGTATTTATGCTTCAACCTACGTGATTCCGACGATTGAATATCGATTTTTATTTGAAAAAAATTCTAATTTATTTGTTTTTGGAGAAGGCGCTTGGTATGAAAACAGCAACGTGTCAGGATACACTAATGACACACCAATAAGTGTTGGAGCTGGGATAAACTTTGAAACTAAAGCGGGGATTTTTAATTTAAGTTACGCAATTGGTAAACAATATGGTAATGGCTTTGATTTGAGAATTGGAAAAATTCATGCCGGTTTAACGGCGTTATTTTAGACAAAAAACTGTTTTTTGTCTCTTTTTTTAGTTAAACTTGTCTTGATAATTAAGTGAAGACATTTTACTACATCATATTAGCATTGTTATTAAATGCAGTTGTTGGTTTCTCTCAAAAAATGAACCTACAAAAGTTTTCTGTTAAAGAAGGTTTAATACAATCTACCGTGAAACAAATTGAGCAGGATAATTATGGAAATTTGTGGTTAGCTACAAATTATGGATTATCAAAATTTAACGGAAAAACATTCGAGAATTTTACTACAACAAATGGATTACCCTCAAATGAAATTTCGAGTTTGTTGTTTACTAATGAAGCTTTGTTTATAGGAACAAAAAAAGGGCTTTGTTCGTATTCAGGAAATAAAGTAGATGCAAAATCCATTTATCAAAAAATTAATGGCAACATAAAAAAGATTTTAGAGAATAAAGGTGTGTTACACATTATTACTTCAAAGGGATATTACTTATTAGATATAACTAAACAGAACTACACCTTAGATTCTATTGCAATTCCAAATATTATTTCACAAGGGCCAACCGACGCAGAATTTGACGAAAATGGAAACATTTGGATTTCTACAAACAGACAAGGCTTGTTTTTCATAGAAAAAACAATTTCTACTAAAATCCCAAAATTTGTTTTAGTTCAAAATTCAGTGGCTTCAACAACAATTAATAAAAAATTAGTTCGTATAGCAAATTTTAATGCAGATAATTTATTTAAAGGAGAATCTATTTATTCTATTGAATTTGACAAAAACAATAATTTGCTAGTGAGTGATTGGGGCAATGGCTTAGCTGAAATAAAATTTGATTTTATTAATAGCACAGGTTTTAATGCGAATTATTTTGCCTTTGATTCTATTATACCTGGCGTTGATATGATTCATCGATTTGTTAACATACAAAAAGATGAAGAGGGGAATATTTATTTAGCTACAGATGGTTTTGGTTTTTTAAAAGTATCGATAGACAAAAACACTAACGAAAATGATTATTCAAAAACAAATATTAGTTGGTTAAGTAATGGCCAAGGTTTTTTTGGAAGTAACCCTTTATGCTTTAAACAAGATAAATTTCAAAATTTATGGGTAGGTACTTTATATGATGGATTGGTTGCCGTTAACAACAAGAGTTCTTTGAGCTATAATCAAAAATCTGGACTAGAAGAAGAAAAAATAATTAGTGTATATAAATCATCGGATAGTTGTATTTGGTCTGGAACATACGGAGGAGGAGCTTTTAGATTTAAGAATAAAAAATTTACTCGTTGTTTTTGGGAACAAGGAATAAGTGAATCCATTATTAAAAGTATCGTAGAAGATTCGCATGGAAATATTTTATTAGGAACGTCTGGAGGCGGCGTAAGTATTATTTCGAAAGAAAATACACAAAAGCAGTTACAAGTGAGCAAAGTAATTTCTGAACTTAATAATTTGTCTTCTAATTATGTGTCTTATTTATATAGAGCTTCTAATGGGGCAATTTGGGTTGGGTATCAATCTAGTTCAAAAATCGACAGAATTATTTTAAACAAAGATTTTTCTTTTACCATTACCACATTTCCAATAACTAATCTATCCAATTTTAATGTTTCATGTTTATTAGAAGACGACAATCAAAACATTTGGATTACATCTAACGAAGGCGTTTGGAAACTAACTCCAAAAACAGGATACGTTGATAATGAGTTTACGATATTCAAAAATATTCAAACTATTGCTAAAGATTGGAATGGAAACATGTGGCTTGGGAGTTCAGATGTAGGAGCAATAATTTTAAAAAACAAATTAAGAGTAAGTTATTTTGCCAATGGCCAAGCAAACAGTTTCGAGAAAATAGCAACTAAGGATGGAATTAGTAGCAATTGTATTAACACAATTTTAATAAATAATGATGCTGTTTGGTTTATTTCAAACAATGGAATTAATGAGTTAAAAATAGATGCTTACTTAAATAAAATTAAAGAAATCAAGGCGTACAATAAAGGGCAAGGATTTGCATCATACGATAACAAGCCTAATACCTCTGTGTTTGATGAGAAAATGTTTATCTGGATTGGTTCAGTGGATGGTTTAACACAATACCAAAACATTAATGAAGGGGATAAAAATATAGAGCAATCACAAGCGGCAGTTTTTATTAATAATATTTTAATTGAAAATAAAATGATTGATTGGACAGATGCTTCATTATTTTCATCAGGAGATTATTCGTCCATAAGTTTCGATGGATTTTATAATTGGTATAAAATGCCAAAAGATTTAAAATTAGATTATACCCATAACAGTATTCAGTTTATTTTAAACACAGATAATATTGCTGAGCAGAAGCATATGAATTACAGTTATAAATTAATTGGGTATGATAAAGATTGGATTCAGCTATTTAGCGCCAACGAAATAACCTACCGTAATTTACCTGACGGCGATTATAGTTTAGTGATAAAAGCCTCATTAAGTAACGATTTTTCATCATCAAAAGAATACACCTACCATTTTAGTGTAACTCCTCCTTTTTGGAAAACAACAACGTTTTATGTGTTTATATTTTTAATATCAGGAACCTTATTATATTTCTTCGTCATCAATAGAGAGAAACGACTTAAACGCGAGAAATTGAAATTAGAATTAGAAGTTAAAGCACGTACTTCTGAGATTGAAAATAAAAAGAAAGAGATTGAGTTACAAAATGTATTAATTCAAGGCATTAATAACGATTTAACAGATAGTATTAAATATGCTAAACGTATACAACAAACTATCTTGCCAAATATTAAAATACTGAAAAACTATTTCTCTGATAGTTTTGTGTTTTACAAACCTCGTAACATAGTTAGCGGAGATTATTATTGGATAAAAGAATTAAACGGATTGATTTATGTAGCAGTGGTTGATTGTACAGGTCATGGTGTTCCTGGCGCATTTATGTCACTTATTTCTAGCAGCATCTTAAATGAATCTATAGATGAAAACATAAGTCATTACAGCCCAGCTAAAATGCTAGAGTTTTTAAGAAAAGAAATAAATATTAGGTTAAGCCAAAACACTTCAGATCAAATTAATGACGGCTTAGATATTTCATTAATCTGTTATAACAAAGAAAAAAGCACCATTGAATATGTGAATGCTAATAGACCGTTGTATATTATTTCAAACGATGAGTTAATTACTTTAACTTCTGAAAATGTAAATATTGGAGGCTATGCTGATTTTGATAGCGTGATACCAACTAAAACAATATCTATTAAAAAAGATGATTTATTGTTCTTATTTACAGATGGCATTACGGATCAGTTTGGAGGAGATAGAAATAAAAAATATAATCCAGCCCGTTTGCGCCAGTTCTTACTAATGAATAATCATTTGGAGTTAAACGAATTAAAAGAACGTTTAGTAAAAGAAATAGCCGAGTGGCAAGGTTCGTATGAGCAAACAGATGATATTTTATTAATTGGATTAAAAGTATAACTCTTTTTTATTACATTTAATATGTGATGAATTTTAAATCAATCCCTTTTTTTAAAATTTTACTTCCCTATTGCATAGGGATTATCTTTGCATTACAAGTTGGCACTTTTTCATACATTCATGCTATATGCTTAACATCTTTTGCGTTTGTAATTGTTGCCTTTTTATTCCAAAAATTTTATAAACCGATTCTGTTTTTCAAAAAGGCTTTATATATAATTTCAGTTAATATTTTTTTGTTTTTACTGGCTTTCGAATCTTGCTACTTATATAACGATAAAAACAATTCTAATCATTATTCTCACTACTTAAGCTCTCATTCACAATCATTTATTGCTACTATTGATGAGGTTCCTGTTATTTCAGATAAATTTATTAAGCTTTCGGTTAAAGTAAATGTTATTGAATCTGAAAACACATGGCACTATGCAGAAGGCAGTACGATTGTTTATGTAAAACAAGATTCAACTCTCAAATTAAATGTTGGAAATAAATTATATATCAAGTCTAACTTCAGTTATTTAAACGAACCCAAAAACCCTAATGAATTTAATTACAAAGCATTTTTAGAAAGCAAAAATGTGTTTCATACAGTATTTGCAGAAAGCCAAAACATTAGCACTATTTCAAATAACAACACTTTTCATCTTTCTCAAATAGGTATATACATTAAATCTCAATTGGTTTCTATACTGCGTCACAGTCAATTGTCTCAAGAAGCATTTTCTATTTGTTCAGCCTTGTTAGTTGGTTATGATGATGAAATTGATACTGAGGTGATGCAAAGTTTTTCTCATTCAGGAACGCTACATATTTTATCTGTTTCCGGCATGCATACAGGAGTGTTATATGCTGTTTTAATTTTTTTGTTTTCTATCGTAGACAAATATGATCAATATAAAAAAACAAAGGTTGCTTTTGTGATGCTTGGTTTGTGGCTGTTTGTTTTAGTTGCAGGACTATCTCCATCGATATTAAGAGCGGCATTGATGTTGAGTTTAGTACTAGTAGGAAAAACATTTTACAAGCAAGGGAATTCTTACAATACTCTTTTATTATCAGCCTTCTTGTTATTACTCTATAATCCTTATTTAATTAAAGACGTCGGGTTTTTACTAAGCTATTGTGCGGTTTTTGGAATCATGTATTTGTATCCAATTCTTCAGAAATTATATGTTATCGAGAATAAGATTCTCCAAATAACTTGGTCGGGAGTTTTAATGTCGGTTTCGGCTACTATATTTACTTTGCCAATTTCATTATACTTCTTTCATCAGTTTCCAATATGGTTTGTGTTTTCTAATATGATTATTATTCCAATTAGTTTTTTGATAATGGGATCGGCAGCTTTGTTTTTGATGCTTTACAAAGTTGCTTTCATCAATCACATTTTAGTATATATCATTAATGGTTCAACTAGTATTATGATGTGGTTTGCTCAATTAACCGATAATCCAAAGTACGGATTCATTGATTTTATCTCTTTTTCAAAATGGGATTTCTGCTTTATGACAATTATAATTTTTCTTTGCTTAATGATACTATCAACTAAAAGCTATAAGCATGTATTGGCATTATGTTTTTTAGTAATCTCATGGCTTTCTTTTTCGATAGTTGATAGCTATAATGATACAAAACAAAAAGAGTTGGTTGTATTTCACATAAAACATCAATCTGTGTTTGCATTAAGAGTAGGATATAGTATTTATGGGAATTTTGATTCTCTTCAAAAGAAAGATTTTGAAAGATACGTAAAGCCTTATTTATTAAATAGCTCCGATTTGAAAATAGTACACGTTAATACAGATGCTTTTAAATTAGATTCAGTAGTAATTTTAAAAGCTAGCTCTCATGCAAGCTTAGATCAATTAAAACCAAATTATGTTTTAGTCAGTAATGACGTTCCAATAGAACTCACAACTAATTATAAATCGAAGCCAGTTATTATTGCCGATTGCAGTAACAGTTATAAATTTGTAAAGAAATTAAAAAAGCAGTGCGCTCAATTAGATTTACCGTTTTATTCGGTAAAAGAAAATGGCGCATTTCGTGTAAACTTATAACAGATGAAACTAAGAATTGGAGATAAAGTTCGCTTTTTAAACGAAGTTGGAGAAGGCATTATTACTAGATTTAAAGATAAGGAGACGGTTTTTGTAGAAATGCAAGATGGGTTTGAAATCCCATATCTATGCAAGCATTTAGTTCCAATACACACCGAATTGATTTTAAATCCAGAAGTAGAAAACATTGAAATGGAATTAGAGACCATTTTGTCAGATTCTATTTATTTTATTATTGAGCCCGATCATGAAATGCCGGCTTTAGTAACTGACTATAAATTTTATTTATTTAATTCATCTTCATATAATGTTCTGTTTTCCTATTCAGTAAAAGATGATGAATATTTTCAAACCTTAAAGCATGGCGAATTAGGCGCGTATCAAAAAGTGTTTTTAAAACAAGTAAAGAAAAACTTTTTTAAAGAATTTGCCTACCATAAAATAGAATGTTTGTTTTATAAAAATATGCATTATAAATCTCAAATTCCTTTAGCGGAGATTTTATATATAAATGATAAAATCATGTCACAGTCAACATTGATTCAACATAACGAATTTAAATTCCCTGTGTATGCATATATTTTAAAGGAAAACTTCTTAGATAAAGAAGTGGTTGAAAAAACCATTACGATGGAAGATTTAACACGACTAAAAGCGATTAAAGAGTTTAAACAGCCTCAAAAAACGTCGGTAGCTAAACAACGGATTAAAGATTTAACGAAAGAAATTGATTTACATATTGAAGAGTTGGTAGAGTCTCATAGTGGATTAACTAATCACGAAATTTTATCCATTCAGCTTGAGCGTTTCGAAAAAGAATTACAATATTGTTTAAGCAATGGTATTAAAAAATTAATTGTCATTCATGGTGTTGGAAACGGAAAACTTAGACAAGAAATTGCGGCCATTTTAAAAACTGTAGATGACATCGAATATTATGATGCTTCCTACAAGGATTATGGTTATGGTGCTACAGAAGTAAGAATTTATTAAAACAAAAGAGCCTTGTAATTTTTACAAGGCTCTTTAATTAATAGGAATACAGTTCTTACTTAATCACACCTAATTCTTTCCCAACTTTTTCAAAAGCAGCTAAGGCTTTATCTAAATGTGCTTTGGTGTGAGCTGCAGATAATTGCACACGAATACGAGCTTGGCCTTTAGCAACTACAGGGAAAAAGAACCCTATTACATAAATACCTTCTAATAATAATTTATCAGCAAACACTTGAGATAATTTTGCGTCATATAACATCACTGGTACAATGGCAGAGTCACCTTCTTTAAACTCTAAACCAATTTTACGTAAACCAGTTTTAAAGTAAGTAATGTTGCTTTCTAAAGTATCTCTTAATTCGGTTGTTTCGCTTAACATATCAAACACCGCAATACTAGCACCTACAATACTTGGTGCTAAAGAGTTTGAAAACAGATAAGGACGAGAACGCTGTCTTAAAATTTCAATTACTTCTTTTTTACCAGTTGTAAACCCACCCATAGCACCGCCTAAAGCTTTACCTAAAGTGCCCGTGATAATATCCACACGGTTCATTACATTTTTTAATTCAACCGTTCCACGACCCGTTTTACCAATAAATCCGCTAGCGTGGCTTTCATCCACCATTACTAAAGCATTATATTTATCAGCTAAGTCACAAATTTTATCTAATGGAGCGACAAAGCCGTCCATACTAAACACTCCATCTGTTACAATGATGCGGTAACGTTGTGCTTGCGCTTTAATTAATTGCTCTTCTAAATCTGCCATGTCGCAGTTTTTGTAACGGTAACGTTGCGCTTTACATAAACGCACGCCATCAATAATAGACGCATGATTTAATTCATCCGAAATAATAGCATCTTCTTCTCCAAATAAAGGCTCAAATACACCGCCGTTAGCATCAAATGCTGCAGCATATAAAATAGTATCTTCTTGTCCTAAAAAGTTTGCAATCTTTTTTTCTAAAGTTTTATGAATATCTTGAGTACCACAAATAAAACGAACAGACGACATTCCATATCCGTGAGAATCTAAAGCAGCTTTTGCTCCTTCAATTACTTTTGGATGAGATGATAAACCTAAATAGTTATTAGCGCAAAAAATAATTACTTCTTTACCATCGCTTACTTTTACACTTGCGCCTTGAGGAGTAATAATCACGCGTTCTTTTTTAAACAAACCATTTTGCTCTATTTCGTTTAATTGACCTTGTAAATGTTCTTGAAATTTTCCGTACATAATGTTGATTTTTGAGATACAAATTAAAGAATATTAGATGATTTTAAAGATTTTTTGACATGAATTATTCGAGATTTTGTAAAAATTCGTATATTTGCAGTCCTAATGCACATGTGGCGTAATTGGTAGCCGCGCCAGACTTAGGATCTGGTCCGCAAGGGTGGGGGTTCGAGTCCCTTCATGTGTACAAAAAAGCCTCTTAGTATTAAGAGGCTTTTTTATGATTAATTTTTCTTTGTGTATTTGCAAAGTATCACAATCGTTTGATCGTTTATCTTGCCTTCAACTTGTTCAACGTTATCGTGAACTAATTTTATTTTTTTAACGACTGTTCCTTTTGATGCTGTGAAGTTTGTTCCTTTTACATTTAAGGCTTGAGTTAAAACAATTGTATCACCATTTTCTAAAGTATTACCATAAGCATCTTTGTGAACATCTGCTACTTCAAAGGCGCTAAGTGCCCATTGAGTTACATTCTCATCTAAATCAACTGTGCTAATTAAATTATTTGCCCAATCTTCGTCTTTATAGTTTTGTAAAATTCTATAACTTAATGCTTGTACGCTTGGCTCAGGGCTCCAAATGCTACCTTCTAAACAACGCCAATGAAAACTCGCATCTTTACTATCAATTGCTTCTAAACAAGTATTGCATAACGCCACTTGATTTTCAATGGAATCATCATTTTTTGGAGATACGGTATATTCATGCGTAGCAGGTTCGCTATTACATAATTCACATAATTCTCCGTTTCGTTCTTTAAGTTTTTGGCTAATTGACATAGATTGAGTTTAAAAGGTCTTTAAATTTGAAAGACCAAAAGTATAAGATTATTTTATATGGAAAGATTATTTTTTCCTGATATAAATCTCATTTTTTGCAACGGCATATAAATCACCACTTTTCGAATAAATTTCGATAGAGTAAGATTTTACAAAAACACCATGTTTGTTTAATGCCTCTTCAGCTTCATCAATCATTTCATCTGTTATAGAGATACGGTAATGCAAATCATTTCGGCCTGGTCTTAAAAAATGTATGCTTGCACTTTTAAGCCAAACACTTATATTATAACCTTTATGCTTGAAGATTTGCCCAAATAACATGGCATAAAAAGGATCAGTAGCAGTATAAATTGTTCCGCCAAAAATGGCTTTTCCAAAATTCAGTGTGATTAAACTGCGATTTATTTTTACATCAGCGCCTCTAAATCCAGGGTCAATGTTTCGTATCCAAATACGTTGAAGTAGCAAAGGTGGATATAACCTCATCCCCCATTTAAGTGTGTTTTTAGATACTTTCATATTTGTTATCAAAAGTTAAAACTAAAACTATTTTTGATAGTTTTATGGAATTTGTTTTTTACTGGCATCTAAATTGTAAAACAAAAAATATGGAAATTTCAATTCAAAAGCCATGTCACGAAAACTGGGATGCAATGACACCAAACGAGCAAGGTGCATTTTGTGGTAAATGCGTAAAAACCGTCGTTGATTTTAGTAATAAATCAATAGAAGAGATTAAAGAATTCTTTATAGGAAAACAAAACGAAAAGGTTTGTGGCCGTTTTGAAAAGGCACAACTAACATCATTGAGTTTTGATGCGTTTTATAACGAGTTTAAAGGATTTCATTTTACAAAGCGCTTTGTTGTGATTTTGTATTTTACCTTTGGGATGTGGTTATTTAATGCTTCAACTGGAGTTGCTCAAACTCAACAAACAACAAAAGGTGATGTGCAAGTTGACCATAATATTATGGGTGGTGTGAGAGCAAATATAACACCTAAAGACACAACTAAACCCTGTGTAAAGCCAAACATAAAAGCTGTTAAGGGAAAAGTAAAGTACAAAAAGGCAGAGTTAAATCCAGTTCAAGAAATAAAAATGGGAGAGGTGGTTGCTGAGCCCGTTAAAAAAGAATTTGTAAAGCCACAAAAATCAAAACCAAAGAAGTCAGTTATTAAATAAAAAGAAAAAACCCCATAGATTTTTCTATGGGGTTTAAAATTTCAAAGATAAACCAATTAGTACATCACAACATTATATGTATTGCCATTAAAAGTTGCAGTGGCATTGCCATCACAGGCGCCATTTCCATAATCAAAAACAATTGGATAATTAGGATAATCATCTAACGTAAGAGTAAATGCTCCGCTAACAATCCATGGACAACCAACATTTACACGTAAATCACTATTAGTTACAATTGTATACGCTTCTCCTTCCATAGATACACCATTAGAATTTCCTCTAATTAAATAGACATCATCCAAAATATTTAATGCTGTTGTATATCCTGCTGCAAATTCTCGTTCTTGAACCGTATTCCATGTGCTTGATTTACCATTTGTAGGATGTGTAACCAAAGCATTTACTACAGTTACATTATACAATAGATGTCCTGCTGCATTGCGTCCTTTATTTGTAATAGTTTGTGTTCCTTGAATATTATAATCGTTATGATAATAATTCGATAAGGTAATTGTAATAACAGTGTTAGAGTCTAAATATGGACCCGAGAATACGGCAGTAATAATCCCTCTTCTATTATTATAATCAGAACCTAAGCAGTTACTATTTCCAAAGTTTATTACTAAAGTTTTTGGCCATGTAGTAGTATTGTATGGGGTAATTGAAACAGTACCACAAGTTGCAGCTGTTTTAAAAGCGTTAGTGCTATCAGATACAGCACTAATTTGTTTCATGATACCAGCAAACGCGTTTTCTGCAATAGAGTTGTCACTTGATGAAGTATAACTCGTAGGTTTTTTATCTTCTTCTTTTTTACATCCTGTAAATATTACAGACGTAGCAATTATTACTGAAAATGCAGTAAATAATTTAATAGCTTGATTTTTCATTTTACTTTTATATTTAATCGTGAATTTACAATTTTTTTCAGTCAAGAATTGAGCCATATTGTTTTTTAATTTATTCGGGAATAAAAAAACAAATACAATATTTTTCTAATACGAGTTAGGTTGGTATTTTGAAACTGATACTCAAAAAAAAACTCCTGCTTTTCAGTAGGAGTTTTTTTATTTAATAATTAGTGTCCGCCACCATCATGTTCGCCATCTGCTAATGGCACGGTTTGAGGAATAAAATCATGTTCTGCTCCTGGCTTACTATAATCATAAGCCCAACGGTGAACTACAGGTAAAGAACCTGGCCAGTTACCATGAATATTAGCCATTGGAGTTGTCCACTCTAATGTGTTTGAATTCCAAGGGTTTTGAGGAGATTTCTCTCCACGAAACATACTGTAGAAGAAGTTAAAAATAAATATAAATTGTGCTAAAGCTGCTATGATTGCAAATACAGTTACAATTTCGTTGATGTCTACTAAATTATCAAACATAGGGAATGCACTGTTTGTGTAATAACGACGAGGTACACCAGCTAATCCTAAGAAGTGCATTGGGAAGAATACTCCATAAGCACATATAAATGTTAACCAAAAGTGTAAGTACCCTAATTTTTTGTTCATCATACGTAAGAACATTTTAGGGAACCAGTGATATACACCAGCAAACATACCAAAGATGGCAGATAATCCCATTACAATGTGGAAGTGAGCTACCACAAAATAAGTGTCATGTACGTTAATATCTAAAGTTGAATCTGCTAAGATGATACCAGTTACACCACCTGTAATAAAAGAAGACACTAAACCAATAGAGAACAACATTGCTGGTGTGTATTGGATATTTCCTTTCCATAAAGTAGTGATATAGTTAAATGCTTTTACAGCAGATGGAATAGCAATTAATAAAGTAGTAAATACGAATACTGATCCTAAGAAAGGATTCATACCAGTTAAATACATATGGTGACCCCAAACGATAAATGATAAGAAACCAATTGCTAACATTGATCCAATCATTGCTCTATAACCAAAAATTGGTTTACGAGAGTTTGTAGAGATAATTTCTGAAGTAATTCCTAAAGCTGGTAATAATACGATATATACCTCTGGGTGACCTAAGAACCAGAACAAGTGTTCAAATAATACTGGGCTACCACCAACATTGTCTAATGGACGTCCGCCAATATAGATATCAGATAAGTAGAAACTAGTTCCTAAACTTCTATCACAAATTAATAATACAACACAAGAAACTAAAACTGGGAAAGATAATAAACCTAAGATTGCAGTAATTAATAATGCCCACATTGTTAATGGCATACGTGTCATTTTCATGCCCTTAGTACGTAAGTTTACGATAGTAACGATATAGTTAATACCACCTAATAATGAAGACACAACAAATAAAGTCATCGAAATTAACCATAAAGTCATACCTAATCTAGAACCAGGCATTGCTTCAGGTAATGCAGATAATGGAGGATAAATTGTCCACCCACCAGATGCTGGACCATCTTCAATAAATAAAGAACCTAACATAATCACACTTGATACAAAGAAGAACCAGTATGACAACATGTTTAAGAAACCAGAAGCCATATCACGTGCACCAATTTGGTATGGAATTAATAAGTTAGCAAAAGTCCCACTTAATCCACCAGTTAATACAAAGAATACCATGATGGTGCCGTGTATTGTTACTAATGCTAAGTACATATTTGGATCTAATACTCCGTCTTTACCCCATTTGTCGCCTAAGAAAGCGTTGATGAAGGCAAATTTCTCACCTGGCCAAGCTAATTGCATACGGAAAATGATTGACATCGTCATTGCGATTACCGCCATAATGATAGCTGTGATCAAAAACTGACGAGAAATCATTTTATGATCCATACTAAATATGTATTTACTCACAAAACTCTCTTCGTGCTCATCATGATCATGAGCGTGGTCGTGGTGTCCTACGTGTTCTTTTAAATCTGCTGAATGTGCGTTTGCCATTTTTATTGCTTTTTTTTAGTACAACAATTTTTTCTATATGTAATTATTTCGATGCTATTTTCTTTTTGAAACGTGGTTGAGTTAATAACCAGTCTTTATAGTCTTTTTCACTTTCTACAATGATAATCATACCCATATTATAGTGAGAAGCTCCACAAATTTTATTACATAATAATTGGTAATCAAATTCTACTGGCTCTTCTCCTTTTAAAGCACGAGCATCGTTAATACCAGACATTAATTGAATAACATAAGGATCTTTACGCATTTCTGCAGTAGTTTTATTTGGTGTAAATTTGAATGAAGTAACCATACCTGGTACACAGTTCATTTGTGCGCGGAAGTGAGGCATATAAGCTGAGTGAATAACGTCAC